>Ga0268249_1000100_pt1 | contig 57199 bp, 34 predicted proteins | sample AgamicAtPe_FD_200257 | JGI IMG/M metagenome (GOLD analysis project Ga0268249, IMG submission 200257) | Agave microbial communities from Guanajuato, Mexico - At.P.e (v2) (version 3) | ecosystem: Host-associated > Plants > Phyllosphere > Phylloplane/Leaf | place: Guanajuato, Mexico | collected... | reverse complement strand
AGGCCTTCTCGCAGTCGCCTTTATTGTCGTACTCAATGAAGCCGTACTGCAGAGATTGGCCTGTCTTGGGATCTTTCACGATGCTGACTGAATTGATCTTACCGAAACGCGAGAAGATTCGTTCTAGGTCTCCTTCTTCAGTTATGGGATTCAATTTGCAAATGAAGAGAACGTTCTCGGGTGGTTTTGCGTCCGCACTTGGCAGATCTCCGAGCATTTCTAGTAAAATAGCTTTCTCTTGAGCCTCTCGCTCTTCCAGTTCAGCTTGCAATTCCTGCTCAGTCTTTCCCTCGTCCTCGGCAAGATCGTCGTAGATTCCCACTCGCATGCTATCGGCAAGGTAGTCGGGTATGTCGGGCGAACGGCATCTCAACAACTTGGAAGCGAAGGGTGGATCTGTGAAAGGATCATCTAGCACAACTGTATGTGAAATGCATATATCTTTATAGGGACGATTCCGTTCGTCTATGAGTGTATTGTTCAGCTTTTCGATCACTTCCATTCCCTCCACAACCTGACCGAATGTGGTGTGCCGTTGCTTGTCTAGATAATCAAGATTGTCCGCCAAAGTGATGAAGAATTGAGATCCGTGCTTGTCGTGACCATTGTTGATCATTGAAATTTGACCAATTTTGGTATGCCTAATTATGGGTAGACTTTCGGCGCTGAAATATTTCTTTCTAACACGTTTAGATTTGTCTTTCCAATAGATGGATTCGCCACCATCTCCTGTGTTATCAGGATCACCGGTTCGAGCGGTGTAATTCTTCTTGATTTCGAATATCAGACAGTAGTTGTAGTACTTGATCTTACAGAGTTTCAAGAAATTAAAACTCGCCTTGGGTCTTTCTTTAACGAAAAGATCAACAGTAAAGTCTCCCAAACTTGTTTCGATAACGACCGACATGGATTGATACTGGGCGATCTATCGCAACGAGGGCGATAGTTCTTGATTGGGATAGTAGAGTGACATCTAGATTAGGGTTGAGTCAGATGTTGGCTTATTGAAGTCTCGACATTAACCGATTCGAAAATTGCTCGCAACACGAGCAGACATTGATTGGCTGACCGCCGGCGCGAATTACAAACAGATCGCTACACATGGTTGCACCAGCTGTTGTACAACTTTGATGTGAACTTTCCTCAAAAGGAGAAAATCAACCACGTGCGTGTAGGAAGGAACACAAGTTATAGTTTCACCCGGTGAAACTTCCACCACCGTCGGAAGTTTGTTGAGTTCTATTGGCTCACGACTAAAATTGATGACCCCCTCAGAAGGGGGTGAGACTTGGAAGGCTTCCACAGAGAATCAACGTTCCCTTGAGTCTATATGAAACTATTGCATCCAAAATGACTCTCGACGATAAAGAAGATCAAACTGCACCCGTATGTCTTGAGGAGGTCATAAATGTAGCCGCATCGGATTCCACTCAAGATAAACAGAATCTCATAGTCAGGTTGCTCAAAGCTTTGGGCGAGAAACGCGACGCTTACAGTGGGATCATCAACTCGATCATCTACATAATAGATTGTGAGAAAACTGACCTCATTAACATGCTTAAAGATGGAATCGTCGAAGGTATAACGCTTAACCCGATGCGCCCCAGTGGTAGAATGTTCTTGTCAAAAGCTCTCTCTCGTTTATCTACGGAGAGACCACTGTTTGTGATCGAGCTTTTCGAACATGTCATAGAAACGGTAACTGTTTGGTCGATAGAAATCAAAGATCCTCGCGAGATATTGAGGATACAGATAGCTTCAATAAAAGCTATCCAACAGGCTTTACGGAATCACTCTGGAAGACCGACGAGAGTAGGCCCGGATATAATAGACCGTTGCTGCTTCGAGGCAATTTTTTACGGCGATGAGGCCTCCAAGTTAGATACATTGAGTTTGACCATAGAATCAAGAAGCACGACGAAATTTGTCGAGAGCAAAGAGATGGAATTATTTAAAGTCCTAGTTGAGGATGCTCTGAGCTTGCAGAATCCAGCGTTGAGACAGGTCTTTATCTCTCTGACAAACAAATTGATAAAACGCATGAAAGATAGTCATAAGACGCTACATAAGTTCGCCCCAGACTTTCAGGAAACTGTCAACGCTAGGTATATGGCCTTCTTAGTTTGGTTGATTGAATTTTGTTTTGGTAGTATCTATTGTAACGCATATTTCGGAAGTTTCACATTGACTCTATCGACGCTGAGAATCATCATTCAACAAATCACGTTCAACTACGAGGGTCTGCCAATAGAATCATGCTTCAAGAGTAGACGTTGCTTCGACTCTATACTGAGTTGTATCAACGATTCTTTCGAAGAAAACAAGACGCTTGCATTGAATCTATTACTTGCTCTACCTCATAGCGCTCAATTCGTGGGTGAAACTAATCTCAAACCGCTTGAAGAAATAACTGATTATCTTATTTGCAGCGTAAATCCAGCTCATTCTATGACTTGTCAATACTTACTCAAATTGATCGTTGGATTAAAACAAAGACAGACAGATTCAGTTTCTACTGTAAATCAAAACATTTTCCAACAACTCGATAAGTTGTTGACCATCATCGAAGATAATATTGAAGACGCCAAGGAGGATTTTGTGGTCGCACTCAAGCACAAATCAATCTACCCGAAATTAACTTGTCTGAGAGCTCTCCTGGGAGATATAGACGTCGAGTGTATCAAAGAGGATAGAGGGTCATGGAGAAGGCTAGTCAAACGAATTGTTACAAGCTCCATAGATGCATGTAGGGTGGTCTCTACGATAGTTTGCAACCTAAATCCTGAAACAATAGGCCACTTACCGATGGATTTGAAACCTGTTGATGCCGAAACCCTCTCGAAAACATTAAAAGTTTCCCTCAATCTATCAGGCGGAGAGCTCAACGTGATTACGTCACAAATGTTGCTGATTTCTGGTTGGAAAACTATCAAAGAATGCTCTTTATCCCTAGGTGTTCTATGTCAGAAATTTTGGTGGCCAGTAAAGAGGATTGAAATGAGAAAAGAGAAATTTCGAGGTTTTGAAATTGAGCCCATACTGGAATCGAGCGACATCACAACAATTATTGAGTTCTTCGATCATTATCTTAGGAATCTCCGACATAGAGGTGCCTTTGAACAAGCATATAACGGCTTCATTATGGTCGCGCGAAGAGTTTGGCATGACGACTATTTCCGAGCTCGGTTGATTGAAATGCTACAGACTATAATGAGCGATTTCAAAGAGGGCGATGCATCGGATAGCAGAAAAGTTGAGTGTCTTAAGGCATATGTTACCCGACGATCGGCCGGTTTGCCTTTCATTGTGCAGGCTATCCTCAATGCAGAGCATAAACACGACTCGAAAAATCTTAGATGGGTTATGGACTCTTTGTTCGAAGTTTTAGAGAACGAAAGCTCAGAAGAGTATAAGCGCCTACACTGTCTCAATATTTTGCGGGCTCTCATCAAGGAGCATTGTTTAGGCGAAAAAGTTTTGTCTTACATTGGAAAAACCTTCTCCATAACCCTAGACTCGCTGGGATCAAATTCATTTCCGGTGCGGAACTGCGCAAATATGCTACTGAAGGCAATTGTTGACCGTACATTTGGTGTCAACAGGTTGCGCAACGACATCCATCGGCGCAATCAGCTATCGTTTGAGAGATTTTTCACAGAATGTCCAAGTTTGCGCTCAAAGATGCTGAAACATCTGGAAGAGGGAAGCAAAGAAACACAATATTTGGCATCCGTTCATGCAGTTTTCATCATACTGCACCGACTGCGACCATCACTGAACCCAAGTGATGATTATGATACTGACAAGATTGTCAAGCCATTCATCGAGCCTATCTTGAAACTATCATCTAACTGCCCAGACTTCAAGCTCCGGATAATCGCTTCAAATCTAGCCATTCGACTAGAGAATTTTTGCCATCTTCAAGGCACAGGACTTGAGCGGAAGCAGGTGATCTACCAGGAGCTCAGCAGAATTATGAACAAACAATCCCCGAACCTCGATCAGAATAGATTGCACGGAACTTTTCTCGTTGCAAAAGATTGGATCCGAACTAATGCAAGCACTTTGGATGACGACTTCTTTATATTCATTAACCGGGTGTTGAAGGAGGTTTGTCTATCGGAGAGTGACGACTTTTGTAATTCTACTAGGATTGCTGCTTTGGACTTGGTTGAGGTGTGTTCTAAACATCAGACGGGCATCGATTGGCTCGAAGACTTTTATCCCATGTGCAGGAGTCTCTTTGATTCCGATAAATGGTCGCAAGAGCCCCACTTTGAGGGTCTAGTGTTCAGATACTTCACAGTTCTACTCTTGGGCACAAGCTACATGTACAAGGATGAGGATTTCTACTCTCAATCAAAGCTTCAAGATCTCAATAAACTACTCGACCTTCTTCGCAAAATTATCACTCGCGAGCCAACTACAGCCACCAGTACCAATATCCAAGCCTCTCTAATTAGATTCATGCGCCAGCTTCTCACTTATGATGACGAGTATATAGATGAACTTATTGAAAAACTGGATTTAGATTACACAGCGGCGCATGTAACCCCCTTTGACGAGCTAAACTCGAAATTCGAAACAGACTACGAGTCAAAGACGCAAAGTCGTCGAGTTCATGACAGGCTCAGAAAGTATTTACGAAGCTCGAGTCAGTTTGACGATATATTCAACTTTACCATATACAAGGAATTTCAGCCACTTCAAGGACGAAAGTCGGCCTTTCAGGCCAGATATTCCAACACCTGTCGAGCTGCCGAGCTGATGGCATTTGCGTACAAAAACTGGGAAGTGTTTAACCTAAAAAGCAAAGCGATATGGACCAGGAAAGACGAAAGTCAAGCAGAAAAGCTGACTTTCGGCCTCCGTTTCATATCTGGTCTACCTAGTTGTGATATCAAACACATGGTGCTGCTTTGTGTCGGAAAATTGATGAAGGAAGAAATAGGAAGTCTAGCCACTGATGACGGAAGTAAGTCACATGAAGTTGCTGTGATCGTTGAGAATTTTGGTACAATTTTGCTAGATTTGACTGAAAGTGACCAAAGCACAACCATGAGAGAGGCTTGTTTGGAAGTTCTTAGACCAAATTTGGAAATAATCATTCAAACGCGAGCAGCATCGTTGAAAATTGTCTCCCTAAATCTCATAAAAGCACTGATGAAGCTGGCTCAAGATGAAGACCATGGCGTTCGATCGTCGAGTCAGAGAGTGATGTCAGATATAACAAGGCGGTCACTTGGCACCCCTACAGGTTCCATCAGGTTCAGGAGTCATTTAGATCGATTTATTGAATTGATTAGCACTCTTTATTTCGACCCAAATGTCCCCCAAGAATTGAATACATGTTTCCAGTTGCTAACAACATTCATGTTCAGTGAAGCTAGCGATTTTTCAGAGAGTATTGACCAGGACAACAACCGTTTGTTCGATAAAACAAAACTGAACAGCTTCGCGGATCATGTTGCCACAATCAACAGCTCGTTGAAGGGACTGGAGCTGTTCTTCCAACGTAGAAAGGGTACATCTGAACGAGTTCACTTGGACTGCTTGACATTGCCATTTACTGCTCTAACAAAGCAAAGTTGCCACGAAAATCCGTCCGCTAGCATCAGAGGAGACTACTCTTGGCGTATCGAGAGGATAAAGAATAGGATAGTGACCGAAAGCAAGTTGTCCCCTCCTCGGATGCTCAACAATAGTGAGATGGTTGACCAATTGCTCGAAAACATCCACGCTAGTCTATCATACTTCTCCAAGAGCTATTGGAACATGTTGGTAGATACCGACTATACCCAATGCGAACTAGCGCTGTTCAGGAAAGTGACGTTCTTTGTTTTCATTATCAAAAATACAGAGCATAGTTTGAAAAATATGCACCTAATACCACGAGTACAAGATACCCTACAAGCAATAGTGACAAACTCATGTGCAACCACACTCTTGTCGAAGTGCACAGACTTGATAAGGCAGATCAATGGACCGAATTCAACAAAGAACGATTAAAGGATGCTTAACTTATTTTGTTTTAATCTCTATTGTGTTCATAATAGCGGTAAATACATCATGGAGAGACATATCTCCATAGCAACATTATTTAGATTTTGTTTCAAAGGTCAACATTATTTTCGAGTCCATCGTTTCAGGTACGACCGTTGTTCAGCTCTTGATTGATTTTTTCAATTACCATTACGACCCTCTGTCAACGATCCACAATCAGTGGCAAGCAGGCCGAGCTAGACCCTCACATTGAAGGGTAGATGGGTACTTGGAGCTCTGAGAAGAGTGTCTCATGCTTTGCGAGTACACTCAGTAGCGATGTTACCAATCCTGGTTCGCCCAACACTTGTTGGGAGTTTGTTACATAGGCATGTTGGTTTCCTAGGAGGCCTATCATACGATACGAGAAAAGAAAGACTATCTATCTTGGGCTATGCATCTGGAGCTTTGTGAATTGGTGGTCGCTTCCTCTCAATGACCGGGATGTTTGGGCGAGTTGGAAGATCCCCCACCGCTGAGCTGCGACGAGGATGAAGTGATAGATGACGATGAATGGTTGCTGGACGACGATTGATTGTGATTGGGATGGAGATTTTGGTTATTGTTGGCCGCTGCAGTATTGAAACCAAATGTTGGCGCGTTATTTTTGTAATCGATATTGTTCTTATGACTGTTCCTTCGATGTCCGGAGGACTTTGCCCCATTACCCTGCGAACCAAACAACATCTGGCTGGTGTTTAAGGAGCTATTAGGAATATGGTGTTGATAAGCCATCTCGCCACCCAAAAGGGCTGCACCCGAAATGCTTGCACTGTGAGCCATCATTTTGTTATTATTTGTTTTCATGGGTGATGGATATGGAACTAGACCATTGAAAATGAAGACCTCGCTCAAATCGTATTGCGGCGCGTTAGAATATGGCCACGGAGTTAACATAGACCCGGGTTGGCCGTAGTAAGCCACGGCAGAGTAACCATAATGATGAGAGCTTGGCACAGGATGAGAGTGAAGATGATGGTGATGATGGTGGTGGTGTTGATGAGGATGCGGATGTGGCACAATATGACTTGGATGTATGATTGAATGATCTGGCGGATGATAAGGTACAAGGCCAGGTGCGCTTATTCCACCTGTTGTTTGGGCAGTGGTGCCAACGATTTGTTGATCAGCAATCATGTTGGCGGCACTACTTAAAGATGCGGCACCATTCGCTTGTGTGCTTTGAATAACCATTGGGGGCACGATATTAGGAGGGGGCTGATTTGAAGTCGATGGGGCAGCCGGCTTTGGCTTGTATCTAGCCATAATTGGCTGACCTTTCCAGGTGACGATGTACTTTCGTATGTATGCTAGAGCTTGCTTGGCGTCCTCGTCATCCTTGAAGGTGACATACCAGCTGTTGTGTAACGCGTATTCGCAATGGACGGGCTTACTTGGGCAGTTCTCACTATTGAAGATGTCTCTAACCGAACTTTCCGAACTCTTTGGGTCGATCTCTCTCAATATTAATATAGAGCGATTGTTTGCGGGTAGGTGAGATGGCACTCGTTGCTTGATTTCAGGTTGATCGTCTTGACCAGATATATTTGAACGATTCAAGCTAGTCTTGGATTCGTCTTCATTATTACATGCTGCGTTGGTCGTTCGCTCTTTTTGCTCCGAGCTCATGACAGGACTCTGGCTCTCGTCGCCAGCTGGTTTGTCGATCGATTCTACTGAATCCATTGCTAGTTCCGTAGCGCCAGAGCAGTTTGCGTTTGTTTCTGCCACCTTTGTCTTGATCGGGCAACTGGATGACGATGATTCAGGGGCTGCCGAGGTCGTGTGACTGCTGGTTAATTTATCTGACTTCGCAATCTCAGAAAGCTCGGATTGATCAGGCTGGCGGACTTTCTTATCTCTATTATCATCAGAATCTTGGTCGAAATGTTCATGGTTCCTATCTTTTGGCTGTGTTGAAGGCGACGATACGCGATCTGTTACAAAATTTTTGGTATTTGCATCACCTTCGTTGTTGCAAGTGCTCTTTGATATATTTTCGGGTGATGTAGTGATTAGGATGCCTTTATTGCTATGTATGTTGTTATTTTTCTCTGTATTTGTAACTGGATCTGCATTCATAAGGTTGCTTGGTGTCACGTTTGGCGCTCCAGTCTCTCGACGATTCAGATTGGGGTCAATGGAACTTCCGCCAGTCATCTCTACAGTGAGAGAGTTTGACATTTGTTGGTTTGAGAGATTACTAGTGCATACAATGTTGCTGCTTTTTTCTGGTAGCGATATTGGTTGCGATGGTTGTTTCGGTTGGTGGTGCTTGTTAGAAGTCTGATCTGGATGAGTCTTCCTATGATGACTCATGCTAGTAGATTCGCGCGAAGGAACAGCATTTATTGCTTTTAGTTGGGTCTTTGACTCAGGCTCAAATTCGGATTGCTTGTCACAGCCAACTGTTGAATCAAGGGAATCTATTAGATTTGCTTGAGTGGATTCCACTCCAAGAGGGGCGGAAGATTTAGCGACTATTTTGTTGAATGATTGCAAACGACTATCACTATGGGCCTCTGACTCGGCTTGATTGCAAGGTTTCGGCTGGATCTCGTCGGGTTGAGCGTGAGTCTGGGCTATATTAGGTTGACTACTACCTGGAGCGTTAGTTCGTTGAGCTTTGGCCTGCGATCGTCTGCTCTTGGGCAGATCTGGCGAATCAAGGGCGGAGTTTTGGTTCTGTAATGAATTGTTATTATCAACAATACCGAATCGATCGCTCGCTTCTCGGATTTCTAAATTTGTTGGACTCTTTTGACTAGTTTTTGTCAAATGTTGGTTGTTTTGCTCTTGTCCAGCATTGATAAATTGATTATTCAGGACAAATTTATTGCAGCCACCTGTTTGGGCAGGCTCTCGCTTGCACTTATTGCGTTTGTCTCGATTGTTGTTGCCCGTGTCTTTTTGCGTTACATCACTGATAATGTGACCTTGTGTTACAACAGGTTGATTTACTTCTCCCTTGTCTCCTGAGTGAGAGTTTTGGGTTAAATTGTAATCATCACAAAAGGTAGGCCGATCGTCTAGTTGGTGCTGGCTGGTTGCTTCATTTTCATCGCTGTTATTGTTGAGGTCACTTCGACTTGGAGGTTGCGTCGATTGCACAAGCGAAGAGGGAATATAAACATGGGCTAGAGGGAAACTCTCATCTCTCGGGTCTCTTATTTGTGATGGAATTTCATCTGTTTGCGCTCTTGTTTTGACGCTGCTTAAATTCTGCTGGTGGTCGTCATTAGTACTATTATTATTATTGTTGTTATAATTACATGTATTCTTGCTTAAACAGTGGCCCTTCTCAGTTTGCCCACTCCACTTGCTGCCACCAACTTTGTCTGCCACTGTGGTCCCCAATGATGCTGATTCAAGCGCTTGAATTGCCCCAATATTGCAAACAGCTTGCTCGCCCCTCGGATGGTCGTTGTTGTTGTTTTTATTTATTTTGTCGAAAAGGATTTTATCTTGGCTGCTTTTGGCCACAACCAAAGCAAAAGTGGGCGCCGAAGGCAACGAGAATCTCTGTGCTAATGATACAGAAGGATCGCTGTTATTTCTATTGCGTTCGCTTAGGCCGCTGTTGCTGTCGCTGCCATTGCAATCGCCACTGTTGTTGTAGTTACTGTTGCCGTTTGACGAGTTAACCTGCTGCTGCCGCCGCTGCCGCTGTGGTAGCAAGAGCGAAGCCTGTGATCTGCCTTCACTAGTTTGGCAGTTCGTTATGCATTTGATAGTCGTAGCTTTTTCCTCCTCCCTCTTGTTTTCATCGTCCGCCGCCGCTGCTGCCACTGGCGCCGCTGCCGCCGCCTTGCCAGTCGCGTTGGCTTTAGCCCTCCTCTCCTTTGCTGCTTGCTGCTCGCCCGCAAGGCTGTTGCTGCCGCTGCCGCCGCCGCCAGTCGAGAGCTGAGCCTGAGAATCAACCTGCAATGTCTGTCCTGCATCTCGCTCGACTGCCGCCGCCGGTCTAGCCGTCACAGGCGCTCCAGCTCCAGCTCCAGCCTCAGCAGCTCCAACTCCAGCTCCAACTACACAGCCAGCTCCAGCACTGGAGGCTGAGCTTGGCAAGGCGGCCGCCAGCGCTCGTTGCTGGCGCCGCCGGCTCAGCTGCACAAGCTCGCCGCCACTGGCGCCTTTGTCACCCTGAGCGCCGCCGCCTGCTGCAGGCCGTGATTTACCTCTCGAAGGGGGGCTCTCCGCGCCGGGCTCGCCTTGCGCAAGGCCGGCAAAGGTTTGCAAGCCGGCGGCCGAGCTGACGAGCCTCTCGCCGGTTGGCCCTGCTGTTTGCGCCGAGCGGCCGGCCGGCTCGCCCTTGCCGGCCGCTCCAAGTGTCACCGCTGGCCGAATAGCGGCTGGACGGCCGCCTCCAGCGCTGCCACTCCCATGCGAGTGGCTGGCCGCCGCCGCCGCCGACAGAGACGCCCGCCTCTGGCCGCACCTGTCGCCGGTGGCGGCCGGTGGCCAGTCATTGTCAGCACGCCTTGCGGGCTCCCCCTTGGCCACCGGCTCTGCCGCCAGTCTCCGCTTCAGGGCGCCCGAATAGTCGGCCGCCCGCTCATGGGGCTCGGCAGAGGTCAGCCTAGCCGAGCTTCGGCCTCCGAGCTGCTGCTCGCCCCACTCCCTGGTTGGTGGCGGCGCACTCTGGCGGCCGCCCCTGCGCTCGGCCGGCTCCTCCGCCGCCGCCGCCGCGTCCTCCCGCCTCGGCGCCGCTTCCTCTCGGCGCTGACCTTCTGGTTGGCCGGCCGGCCGAGCGCCGTTAGCTACGCGCGCAGTTGAGTTGGGAAAGAGAGAGAGATGTTGGCGCTGATACTTGTTGTTTGGCTCGCCTTTGCTGGCTCATTGAGGGCGCTCGGCGAGGGGAGCTGAACTCGAGTTTAGTGAGAGGGACAGGCCGCTCTCACTGGGCCGCCGGCCGGCTGGCCAGCCAGCCAGCCACTCGCAGGCGAGACCAACGCCAAACTGGCTCCCTGAAACGCATTCAAAGGGCCTGAATTGAAATGGATGAGATTGTGTTGAATTGAATCAGTGCAATTCAAGTTGATGGTGCCGGAGTTGCCAGTTTAAGGGCTCGAGGGTTGGCGCTCGCTTTGCTAGCTGGCCGGCCGGCCGGCTGGCTGCGGCTCGCGAGCTTTGCCGGCCAACGGCGCCGCCAGTTGGCTCGTAAGCCGGCTTACGCGCCTTTGCCCACCGACTGGCAGCCAACTGCGCCCGCCGCCTCGGCTTCGGCGCCCGACTTGTTGCGCTGCCCTCTCGCCGGCCGAGCAGCCGGGCGGGCGGGCGGCCAGCCAGCCAGCCAGCCAGCCAGCCAGGCATCCAACTCTGGCCGGCGACGCCCCTGCCGCCGCCGCCGCCGTGGCCGCGCTCGCTGGCGTCGATGATGATTGCTTTGTTGCGATAGATCAATCTAACCAAGATCAACAATCAAGCCGCCCGGCCGGCAACTGGCTCCTAGCTGCCGGCTGATAATTGAGGCAAAGTTAAGCGATTTCGCCCGCTCCTCTATACAGTGATTCCAGTGGTTCAGCCACAAGCGCAAGTGCTAGCGGCTCATAATGGTTGAGCGCAAACAAGCGCCGATTGCGCAACAAAGCTGAGCCAAACGGCGAGCTCAACGAGTTGAGCCGAGCTCAACTCAACTTCAACCCGACTCGACTCGACTCGACTCAGCTCAAGTCAGCTCGGCCGGCCAACAAATTGTTAGCCAGCAAGATATGCTACTTGGGCCGCTGATGCTCATGTGCAAGGATACATAGACGCTTGTTGCGAGCACAATGGCAACGTAAGGCACATTCATGGGCTCCCTTTGTGCGGCCACGAATGCGGCCAGCAGAGAGAGAGCGAGCGAGCGGCCGACGCTGGGACTGGCCTCTCGCGGCCGGAAGAGGCGGCTTGACGGCCAGAGTGGTGGGCGGAAGTGGCCGGCTCCAGGCCGGGGGACGCGCGGGCCGGCCTGGTGGATGGCGCGGTCGCTCGAGTTGCGCCCACTCGACGCAGAGCGACCGGCACTGCTCGGCCCCACTCGGCCGGCCTGGCGTGGCGAGCAAGCCGTGCAGGACCCAGGTTGCCGGCTAGCTCGCTGACGGGGCCGCCAGCACCGGCGACCCGCAAACAGGTGCGTCGGCCCCAACGCCGCCAACTCGGGTTTGCGGGGCCGGTTGCGCCGAGCAGTTTGCGCCCGCCAGTCTTGCCAAAAGCAACCCAAGCCTGGAGGGGCGGTCGGTTGGCTAGCGCGATGACAAAGTGCACCAACTCCCACACTTAGGCCCAGGGAGACGCTTGAACACAAGCGCGGCGGCCGCAACGACAACAACAACAACAACTGCAGCCAACTGCCCTGGCTGGCAGGCTAGGGAAATGAAAGGCTCGAGGGAGCAAGTTAAAATTAACCGCCAAAAAGTCGACGATGGGAAGCTGAGGCACAATAGATGTCAACTGTCGGCCTGAATGTTGCGCCGCCAGCCAGCCGCCAAGCAAAGCGACCGCCGCCGCTTTGCCATGTTCAGGGGACTTGACACTTTTCGCCCTGAAATCAGACTACATCCTCCCCGCCTCTACTCTGCGCTGAAACACTCGCACTCACTCGAGGGCAAAGGCAAAGTTAGAGGCGGAGGTAGAGGAGAGAGAGAGCTTTAGTTTTGAGCTTGGAAGTTTCACTTGCCGGGTGAGCCGCTTGCAGGCGGATGGATCGGCGCTCGCTTGGCCGCCAATCAAGTCGCTCTCGCCCCCTTCCAAACTTTCGCTCCTCCTTTCGCCCGATCAGCAAAACGGAATGAAACTAGCCACAAAACTAGACCACACGCACACCGCCGGCTTCCCCATCCAATTCAATGGGCGAGAGAAATGCGATCTCGGCCAACTCTGGCCAAAGCAAAGGGAAGTGAAGTGAAGGGAAGGGAGTTTGCGCACATATCGCTTACCTTTGCTCTCGTTGCCACAGCAGCTGCCGCCGCCGCCGCCGCCGCCACTTGCCTGTTGCTTCGCGCTCCTGGCATGAGCCGTTGGCGCTCGGCTGCCCGACGAGTGGCTGCTTGCCTCCGCTTGGCCTGCGCCGCTGGCCTCCACCTGGAGCACGGCCATCGCGCCACCGCCGACACTGACACTTCGCTCCAAGCGCGCCCCTTCCGCTTCCTGTCCGCCGGCCGAGCAAGGCAAGGTGGCCGTCTCCTCTGCTTGCCGGCCGCTTGATGGTGTTAGCGTTGGCGTTGGCCTTGGTGTTGGAGTTGGTGATGGAGTTACTTTTGCTGCTGCTGCTGCTGCTGCACTGGTTGTGGCCGTCGCCTCTGTCTTGCTCGCGCCGAGCTCCGCGCGCCGAGTGGCTGCTGGCTGGCGCGCGCTCTGCTGCCAGCCAGAGCCGACTGCGCAATCGATAGGCCCCCCGTTTCCCCCTAACGCCAGTTGGCTAGGCCGACAATCATCTATGTCGTCGGCGCCGCACTGCTCGCCGCCACCTAGAGGGCTGCGCGCAGCTCCAATGGCCTCGCGCCGGCCGAGTGGGGCTCCCTCTCGCTGCTGCGCGGCCGGCCGCTCTGCTCTGGGGCCGCCCATGCTCCTGCACGGCCTGCGTCCCACTTCACCGCCAGCCTCAGCCGGCGAGCCGCTCTGGGCCAAGCAGCCGCTTTTGGCCCCAGCAGCAGCAGCCAGCGCTGCTGGCGCCATTTGGGCCGTGTCGCTCTCGCCTGTCTGCCCAATTCCGTCCGCTACATCGAGGCCGCTCAGCTCGGCTAGCAGGCTCAGCTCGGGTCCGCTCATGGCGGTTGGGTCGGCCAACTCTGGCGAGGAGATTGTGGCGCCGCCGTAGCCTTGAAAGCGAGTCGCTCCGCTTGCGCGCGGCCAGCGCGACTCGCCCGCCGGCGGCTCAGGCTGCGGCTGCAACTGTTGCGCCGCAGACAGGTGCTCCTGGCAAAGGGTTGCGAGCGAGCGCGCTGCCTCACGCAACGAGTCCGGCGCCTCGCCTTCGGCCGCAAAATCGCCAAGTCCGTCCAATTCAATGAGCTCCAATTGGAGATTCTCAATCAGTTGTTCGCGCGACCATTTTGAATCGATTCGAAGCGGCCTCGACTGGCGCCCATCTTGAGCCTCGATGCTAACAAACAGGATGTTGGGCTCGCAACTCGGCTGCTCGCCGGCCAAGTCCGCCGGCTGTGCTGCACTGGCGGCCGCGGCAGCAAACTCGCTTGGCTTTGCAGCCGACTTCCGCAAGCCGGGCGCCAAGTGTCCGCCGCCCGCCACCTGTGAACGGTTGCAGGCTCGCCACTGCTGGTGGCCGCTGCTGCCGCTCGCCCTGTTCGCGCTAACACTGTCGCCTCTCTCAGCTGCTGAGCGCCGGCCAATGGCCGCCGCACGCTGGCCAGAGGGGCGCCTCCAGCCTTGGGCGTGTTCACTTTCGCCAAGGCGCTTGTGGCGGCCTCTGGCTGCGAGCGGGCCCAGCTGCCGCCCGTCTCCTTGCTGGCGGCGCTGCCGTCGCAAGCTTGGCTCTTCGCAATCCTGATCTTGGCCCTGCTGCTCCTCTTGCCCTTGCAACCGCAAACTTGCCGCTGGAAAGGGAAGCGGCTCATAGATGGAAATGGAAAGGCGCGTTCGCTTGTCCACAAGCTCCAGCGGATGGAGGTTTGCGCAACAGTTGGCCTCCTCGTTGACCCTCAACGCGCGCCCATTCCTCTTGGGGCCAGACTGCTGGCTGCCGGTCAAGCTCGCGCGCCTCAAACACGCCAAATGCCTCCCTCTTCCTCCCCGTCGCCCCTCTGCCAGTCCATTCGTGAGAGATCCTCCCTCGCCAAGCAGCGGCCGCTTGTTGCGCTGATCCGTGCAACCATCCTGCGAGCCCGAACGGCGCCTCTCCTCGAACCTCTGGCTCAGCCTAAATCTGTCCGCAGGATCTAGCTCACTTTTGCCCACCAGAGAGCCGCCGCCTCTGCTTATCTCCAGCTGAGCGGACATGTTTTCTACTCCATCCGAAGACAGGTGCATATTTCGTTTAATTGGGAGGCCTGACAGTGGGGCCTCGGTTGATTTTCGCCTCCCGTTTCTGTGCTCTGGTGGTTTCGCGGCGAGAGTTGAGCTGCGTTGTTTTTCAGCAAACACCCTTCCATCGCCAACAGTGAACACGGCCGCTCGCTCCACTCCTCTCGGTCCTCGTTGTTGGCCCCTTGTTTCTGTTGCTACAGGTGCGGACTGTTTTGTTGTGACCAACTTGACGTTCTGTCGGCAATCGCTGTCGAGAGGTAGCGCTGCTCCGCTCCGCTCGCAGGTTGCGCCAAACGACGAAACAAGGTAGGGGCCTCCAGAGGCGCTTCCATTGGCTTTGTGTCTGTCGCTCGGCTCGAGCCAGCAAGCACGCAATCCTGGCGACACGCTCGCCGCCACCACTGCAGCGCTCCTCTCCCTCGCCAGCCCACTGCTCTTGGTTAGCCAGCACTGATGGTGGCCACTTAGACAGGGGCGCCGCCGTTGCTCATAGCTCTCCTCCTCCTCCTCCTCGCGCTCGCCTCTTGGGCTCCATCCGCTTGGAACCTCTTGTCTTCGGAACTTATCGCCTATGGACAGAGCGAGCGAGTCAGCCTTTCCTCCAAACTTCTTCCCGCTATCGCTCCTCCCAAGTGGAACCCTAACCGCTTGTTGCAACTCTGACACCTCCTCCCTGATCATCCTCAGCCCCCTGTGCGCCTCTCGCTCCAAACTGACTTCCTCCCGAGCCAGAAGCCTCGGGCGCAACTTGCCCCCAATCAGAGCGCCGCCCCCCTTGCTCGCGCTCCATCCGGTTTGTCGGGCGCTAAAACTGTGCCGCTTGCTCAAATGATGTCTGCCAGTGACACCGATTCTGAATGACGATATTCTAAACCGATTCAACACGAACAACTCTCTCAGCTCCTCGCAAACTTCGCCTCCCCTCAGAACAACATTATTTCCTGCTCCACTTCCAACCAATTCAACGGCGCTGGCCTGTGGTGGTTCTGTTAGCAAAATTTGGCTGCCACACTGGTGACGCGTACAACCATATGGTAAGTTTACATACTTGATGGCTGAAATTTCCAAAAAATCTGAACCCTTCGTCGCCATTCCATCCAGGACTCCATCTGAGTTGCTGTAACTAATCTGTTGCAAGCATTCTAATTCCTCTCCGTTGGAAGATTCTTTTTCGCCAACAAAATCGCCGCCCACAATATGCTGGCGCTCTTGCTTGAAACCCTCCAAAGAGGACATATCATCGTTGAAGAGTTCCAAACGAATGTCCACCAGTCTCATATTGCACTCCACTTATCTAGCGCCCCAATAGTCGGCCTCTAGATTGCGTTCCGATGTTTCGATGCAAAAGTTTGAAATTTCCTACCTGTCCAACTTGTCCAACACTGAAAGGTAGGTTATTCAATTAAGATACAAGGGCAACCACCGCTCGCACTTGGCGCTAGGCGAGCGCAAGATGCGCTTGCGCGCATATGGACCAATCTGGCCCGCTCAACCTACACAAACTCACCTACCCGACCCTCTCTCTTTCTCTCTTTCCCACTTCTATCCATTTGGATCCCCGAATAGAGGGGAAAACAATTTAGTAGATCAGACCAACTGAGAAATTGGAATCTGCCTTTCGCTCAGATACCTCGGCTGCCAAACTAATCTATAATTTCATCCGAACGAAATGCAGACAAATCCTCCTGTGTCTTACAAGACGATATTGGCCCCTCAAGAAAAGCTTTATTCAGACGTCAGGCCATTGAAACTCATCCTGATTGAAAACTGGGTACTTCTTTGATGCTCGCAAACCAGGCACCTTGCTAACAATACCGGGAAACGCATTATAACCTCCAAAAAATTGGTCTGAATCCTTGTTGAATCGATCGGGTTCCGCGATGAGGCTTAAATTTGTCGGCAGTGACTCACTTTCACGATTGAGCGCTTCATATGGATTAATGCCGCGAACTGGAGTCGAAAAGTATTCTATAACATCGCCCACTGATGCCATATCATTCAAGTATGAACTTGGCATGTTGTGATTAAAATGCTCGATGCATCCCGTGATAAATTTGAACCTGAGAGCCTTGGATTGGTACAGATCGAATTTGGTGATATCGTCATCCGAGGTTCCAAGTTGCATCGAGCCATCATCTCCCAGCTCGGACGCTTTCAATTCCTTGAATATCGCTATAACTTGATCCTGGACTCCAGCTGGTGGCACATAAGGCTCACTCTCTCGTGCGGAGCCGCGATCCTTGAGAGATTGTTGAAATCGGCTTAATTTACTGAAGGCAGTCTCTTTTGCCTCTTTCGGGTCGCTCCTATAACTGTCGTTCCATTTGTAAGCATTATACCTATTGTCGCGTTCTTTGGGTATGACCTCCATCCATGGCTTTTTACGCTTATTGTGGTTGAATTCGTTGATGTTGTATCTGTCGGTATAGGGTGTTTTCGAACTGTCTAGATAGGATTCGCGAGCAGAGCGAACGAATCGCCAGGGGTAGATTTTAACATGATTCCTCACTTGTGTCGACTGTCCAATGCTCGTCAACAAACAGTTGACGTTTGAAAGCGATTGGGTTTTCAAGAGGTGTGAATTCATTCTAAGTGGATCGCGGGGCGGTACAGGTAATAGCTTCAAAATAACGACTTTGTCTCATTGTAAACCGAGTTTAGGACATCGTCAAAGGTAACAATTTCGGCCATGTGCGCCCATCAAAATGGTGCGTATGATGGAAGAATGCGCTTTATTTACGCAGAGTATGCGAGCTGCGCGAAGCAATGTCCTCAATTGGGCCTTCGTTAAAACTAGGTCCGAATAATAATGTTTTCGTGATTTACAATCTATTGTACCGTATGATACAGACTGTTGTATTCGTTCCTCGATAGTGAAGAAATCTGCTTCCAACAGACTTAAATTCTAGAGGTCACTTACCTGCATAGAGATGGCGTCTGCTGTTGGAAGACGGTTGTTTACATTGAAGCCTGTCGACGGATTCACTCAGATTATTAGTAAACGTCATCTAAATGTTCATGAAAATGTATCCATGCGAATACTCAGGGATCATGGAGTTCAGGTTCCAAAATTTGGTGTTGCAAAGTCACCTGGTGAAGTGGCTCATATAATAAAGCAGTTGAAATCAAAAGATTATGTTGTCAAGGCTCAGGTACTGGCAGGCGGTCGAGGCAAAGGTCATTTCGACAACGGTCTCAAGGGCGGAGTTCGGATGGCATTTAGTGATGCCGAAGCATCTAAGCTTGCAAGCCAAATGATTGGACACAAGTTGATCACCAAACAAACCGGAGAAAAGGGAATAATTTGCAATGAGGTCATGATAGTCGAGAGGCTTTATCCGCGACGAGAGTTCTATTTTGCCATAATGATGGAACGATCCTACGACGGACCGGTCATGTTGGCCAGCTCTGTTGGCGGCGTAAACATAGAGGAGATTGCAGCCGAAAACCCGGAGGCCATCATCACTGAACCAATTGATATAAACGTCGGTGTGAAACCCGAGCAAGCGAGAAGGGTCGCAGAAAAGCTGGGCTTCTCAGAAACGTCTCTAGATGAGGCGACAGAGATGATACAAAGATTGTATGACACCTTCTTGAAGAATGACGCCGTAATGCTTGAAATTAATCCCTTTGTTGAGGATACAAGCGGGAGGGTGCTCTGTCTGGACGCCAAGTGTCGTTTCGATGATAATGCGTTCTTCAGGCATAAAGACTTGTTTGAGTCGAGAGATTGGTCTCAATCTGATACTAGGGAACGCGAGGCAGCCACGAGCAATCTGAATTACATAGCTCTAGATGGTGATATTGGTTGCTTAGTCAATGGTGCAGGTTTAGCTATGGCCACGATGGACATCATAAAACTGCATGGAGGAAATCCAGCTAACTTTCTGGACGTTGGTGGAGGCGCCACCGCAAAACAGGTCACAGAAGCCTTCAGGATAATTTCTAGCGACCCTAAGGTTCAGGCGATACTTGTTAACATATTCGGTGGCATCATGAGATGCGATGTCATTGCCGAAGGTATAATACAAGCCGCTGAAACATTGAATCTGAGAACCCCGATCATCTGTCGCCTTCAAGGGACCAGGGTTGATGATGCCCAAGCGCTAATTCACGCTAGCAACATGAGGATACACGCACGCGACGACTTGGATGAGGCAGCTCAGCTCGCCGTAAAGGTGTCACAGATTGTCAGTTTGGCGAAATCTGCCGACGTTGGGGTGCATTTCGAGCTACCCATTTAGGGTTGCACTCTCATGACTTTTCAACTATTACCACTAGTTCAAGTTTTATTGATTGTTACGCTGTTATATTGAGCTCTCTATGAGCGCGAGATGTGTCAATTTCGGCGATTTCCCTTTTAGAATTAGATTCGTTGTTCTCGCTATTGAAAATAAAGAAATGAGAGTTCGCACATCCAAGCCGTACAAATACGTTTGAAGAACGTGCCGAGAAGCCAAGAACAGATATAATCGTTCGTGAGTCGCCGCTACCTTTTTTTCTGAAATTCTCTCTCGAATTAGCCATATCACACGGCGCCAAGAACCGACGAAGATTACGACAACAAGGCCCATGGACTGACAGGGCCTACAAGATGGAAGCTCAGAAAATGTGGTGGAGGCGACTGAACTTGGGTAGGTCCAAACTAAAAGCCTCGGCTCGGGCCTCAGCGCTATTGTCTGGTTTTGCCATGGTAAGTAAGCAATGACCATCAACTCATAGCTTTGTTCAACTCTCTGATACCAATTCCTATTGGTCTCACCACACTGGTGCATGCCACAGGTAGCCCTTGTCGAGATACAACTTAATAACGAAGGTGAAGTGCCCGTTGCTCTGGTAGTCTGTTTTGTGATTTGCACTACATTCTTGATTGCCGTCCATATGTTAGCACTTATGATTGCCACCTGCATATTGCCTCATATAGAATCAGTTGCTATCATCCCAGGAACAAGCGAATACTCAGCCAATGATGGAACCCATGATAGGTTAAGGAATTATATCGAGATGTCATGGTTTTTTAGCACAACTATCGGCATATTCCTGTTCCTGGTCGAGATTGATCTTATCTGTTGGGTCAAGTTTTGGAATTATGGTGCTCATTCTGGAACGGACGTTGGGAAGATAGCCTCGATCTCAGTGACTATAGCACTTATACCGATATTCATATTATTTATTACGTTTGCAGTTAAGTTTTATCGTAATTTAGTGACACATCAGTTTGAAAAGTCAGAGCGCGAGATTTTAGAACTAGACAGTTTAATAAATCAATTGAACTTTCAAGGTGGCGATCGGCGAGACAGTGAACTGTCCTCAGCAGTTGCCGCTGCAATAATGCATTATCCAAGCCTTCAATACAATCAGTTAACTCCGCTTATTAGGGTCCCAACACCTCTTCAAGTGCCCCAGCAAGTTAGCCCACGCCAGAGTGTATCCGGGGAGGCGGGACAGTCTAAACAGGTGGACACCTCAACGCCCAAGCCAGCCACCACGCCTACGAATGCGGATGCTACAGGCTCCCCTAAGGGCGGAGCCTCTGATTGTTGAACGGACTCCAGACTATCCGTGATTCCCGTCCATTGTATATATAAATATCTATTCTATTAGCATTGGTTAAGGACCGATACAGATCCGAGTTGTCATCAATAAAATAATGTCGAGCTAGCAGTTGTCTTGGCGATTGAGGCATCAAGGTTCAAAACGAGTAAGCAGCAAATGAGAAACAGTGGGTGAGAGACTCCATAATTTAGTTCTGTCATGAGTATATACGGGAGCGTATGCACATTGATAGGACCCCTAGACACGCTACCTCCGATCCTCCAGCATCTAGCTCAAGGGCTCTCGACTGGCTCTTTTATTTCAGGCTCAATGGTCCACCGTTAGAATAATTATAATTTCTGGACAGGAGCAGAAAGCCGGCGCTTCTAATAATCTCGCTACATGCGATTTAAATGGGACCAGAACATTTAACTCAAACACTTGGGCTCATTGAAGCATGAACCTGTTGATTACGAGACTCATTGCCGTCATATCCTGCACCAGATATTCCTCTAGAGCTCAAGAATAGCTATTCTTACCGTTAGGACTAACTTTACCGCTGCCTAATTGAACTTTCATGCTCCGATTGTCAGCCCATTTTTGGCTAATTGTGTAAGGAGCTTTCCATCCTGTTTAGCCGCCTTGTTGCACATCAACTAAAAGCAGAGCCCCGATTGGTTTGGCCGTTTGCAACACTTGAGGATTTACCAACAACACAACTAATCGGGCCGGGCAAAACGAGTCCGCCGGAACAGCGCTCTACTTCCGGCCGCCCTGAGGATTCCAGCAGGGAAGAGCCTTTACGTTGCGGTAGCTGCATTCAATTGGGATGATTAGTTGGACTTGTCAATTCTCGAGTAGAGGAAAGAGATTCTTGCTATCGTATTCATGACAGCTTGATGAGATTTCTCTGCTCGCTTCAAGGAAGCTGCTAGTCCAAGCGAACATTGGTTAGATAGCCAGAGATAAGGTTAAACAGTTGGAAATATGGCGCTTCAGGTTGTTCCGTAATGACACTCGCAGCGAGAGTCATGGCTCTCTCACTCTTTCTCTCATGAGCCAACAAGTTTATCCGTTTCTACCAAGCTGTTGAATGCAGCTAGCCGATTAGACTGGCCAATAGGTGAGGAGGGAGAGCGAGAATCGGCGGATTGGTTCTACCGGCTTGGACGAGCTGAGGGCGAGTTAGCAAGCTAGACGCTCGGCGCAAATCCAAACAAGCATCTTCGTTTGTTGTTCGAGCGTCGGCACCGAACAACAACAAGCTGGCGCCAAAAGCGATTTTATCGCAGAAAGCTACACAGTGAGCCGGTGCCCAGCCAGGAGAACGGTCGGCTGAGAAGCTCGTTAGCTTGCTGGCTATCCGGCTGGTTGGCCGAGCTAGCTTGATGGCTAGCCAGCCAGCCAGGCAGCCAGCCGAAGGCGACAACTCGAGCCCACTCTCAATGGTCCGGCAAGCACGAATAGGTAGTGCACTCTGGCGCTTGCGTCCGACGGCGTGTCTGCAATTGCAGGAAGGCGGCTGGAAGCTGTCCGCTGCTTCGGCCAGCAACGGCGCCTTGCGAGAGAGTGAGCAACGAAGCCGGAGCTCCACTCTTGCTGCCTTACCTGCCCCCTACATAGGAAGGCAACAAGTTGAGTCGCCACAACGGGAACAACAGGCGTCCAGCAAAGTTGATGGGCAAGCTAGCTTGAAAAAGCAACGACAGCAGCAAAGGCGAGCCTGGCTGGCTGGAAGATAAGTGGATCATCATCGGCAATCGCAATAGGAATACAGATAGAGAATGAGAGAGAGAGAGAGAGGGAGGGAGGGAGAGAGAGAGGGCAGGCAACACAGGGGCAGGGACGTAAAAGTAGTGGAGCGGTGGTGGTGGTGGTTGTGGCGCCAGTGGTGGCAGCAGCGGCGCTTTCGCAGTTGCTAGTTGTGGCCGCGGGACTCGACGAGAAAGCGGGCGCGACAACGAGCCAAACTACAGATCGTTGCATCACAATCAGCGGATACAACGATCCGTCCCGAGTAGGAACCCAAAATCATGTGTGCAGATGGAACAAGAGAGATAGGCAGGCAAGCGATTGGTTGGCGCAATGTGAGGAAGAGCTGGACACTGCTTGAGTTGGCAGGAGAATGCAAGTTTCTACCTGCTGTTGGCCAACAATGGAAGAAACGAACCAACGACGCTAGCAAGCGGAACCATAAACTTGGAAGGGAAGGGTCGATAACAGAATTGGTCTCAGGTATTGAGAGGCCAAGAAGTGGATGTATGATTGGTAGCGATGCTAGTGAGCTTGAGCGAGTTAAGTTTCAATCGGCGTCTTTGCGACAAATTTATAATTTGAATCTCAATGAGAAGCTAGTCAGCTCCAATTGTTGTGCCTCAAACAACCATTGGAGGCCCAACGAGAGGACAGTTGGTTGGTCAAGCAGAGAATGTGATTGTAGGCGAAGGATGAAATCTAATTGCAATCCTTGTATTGCACCCGAGCAAATGAAGCGCGAGAGTTTTAGCGGAAACGGCGCACCCAAGGAGCCGCTTCCAGGTGAAAAGGCCGGCCGTTCAATTAGGAAACAATGTTTAGGTTTTATAAATGGAAAGCACCCTTCCCCCCGGCCCCCTGCCACAGCGACCCGCAAGAGGCCAGACAATGCCAAGCAAAAGCCCCAACTCAAACTACCCCAACTCTTTGGGCCCCTAAAAGCGAGCACAAGATCAACAAGCTTTCAACAATCATCACCCTGTTCGCATGGGCAACACTTGCCAACTTTACCCCCGAGGCCAGGATACAGCAATCAGATGATTGCGTTTACATTGGTTCAGTTAATTTTAATTTATATTATTGTTACCTCAAGTTTAATAGCTCCAATTGTGTCAACAAACTATTGGCCCCCCAGAAAACACCTTCAACCGCAAGCTAGCTCGCCCCTGAGCAACCAAGCCCAAGCAAAGCACCAAGAACAGCGCCAACAGCAACAGGATACTCCCCTAGAGGCGCAAAGGAGCCGCCAGCTCATGATTGGCCAACACTACAACAACTTTAGCTCAATTATCCCCTACAGCATCGTTCAAGATTCAGACTATGGTTCAATGCAAGAGGACCAGCTGATGGAGCCCGACGAGCATGATAGGCAGCGCTCGTATGAGGGCGGCGAGGTTGACGGAAGGGATACTAGAAGTGATAATAACCAGGAGATGATAAACTCGCGCGCACTTCTCCACTTAGACTCAAGCCGGCTTGTCCTACCACAAATGCAACAGATAAAGTCGCGTTTTAACCAGGGCTGCGTCGGCGGCACAAAGTGCCAATTTTTCGCCTTCTGCTGGATGTCTGGCGGCTCCTTGGGCGCCTCCTGCGGCCTCCTAATGACCTGCTGCGTCACCCCAAGTCGGCAAGAAATCCAACCCGGCTTCTATGGGCCCGTTGTCAACGATCCATGTAAGTTGGCCTGAAGTGCCTAAGTTGCAAAGCAGAGCTCGGCGACCTAGTGAGCCTCTGCCAACCGGATACGAGCCGCAATGTGCAAACTGGTCACGCTGGCAAACTTGCCCGTTGGTCATAGTAGCTCAACCTGCTTACGCGCAATCAATTATCAGATCCGACCGGCAAGCATTAACCAGCTCACCCTACCTTCCTCACCCACCGCCGGCCGCCTCTTGTCGCCGACATCCTACCTGCCGTCTCTTGCCCCCATGAATTTGGCCGGCTTTCGGAAACTTAATCATGATCCGTAAACGATATGATTATGCACAACCACTACAACAGATTGTGGACGGAGCACAAGCAAAATAAATCGCATAATCGGCGGAACGGACGCCTCGTTTGGCCAATTCCCTTGGCAAGCGTTTGTACAGGTGGGTGGTAGCCGATGTGGCGGCGCATTAATAAGTTCGCGTCATGTTGTAACAGCGGGTCATTGTGTAGCAAGGTAAGCGAGGCAAGTTGCAATCTTCTCCTTCTCTCCCATTGGCATCTCTCAAGCTAGAGCTCGACCTCACTCGGAGCTCCGGCCGCTCTGGCAATGGTAGTTGTGCCGCTGCCAACTTGACTGCTAACGCTCGCAGCCCTCTCGGGCCAACATGCAGCCTGCCAAACTGTTCCTCTCATCTAACCAGACTGCCACCAGCACCGGATAGATCGGCCGGCTCGTTGTCTCGCCGCGCTTGATTTGTCGGTCGACCGGCCGGCTGGCTTGCCGCCTTGGCTGTTGGCCCGCGAGCTTGCCGGGCCAGCTGGCCGCTCAAGAGGACTAGCCAGCTCGCCGGCCGGCTGGCTGGCTGGCCAGAGCGGGGAAGGCTGTCGATTCGATGGAGAAGATTTGCTCAACCTGAAGGCTTAGATTCTAATTGCCTACAATTATCGCTCTAACCCTCGAGAACTTGAATGAGACTTCTAACTCGAAGGAAAACTTTCCCTTCTCGAACCCGAATTCTCTCACAAAATTGACCATCCACGCCAACATGCTCGCCGATTTGCGTACGCCGCCCATAAATCATTACCATTATCGCCATTATTTTCAACATCATCGAATGTAACAACTGCTGCCACTTGTAACTTTGCCGCTCCGGCGAAACATCTTGGAATGGAAAACTGGTTGAATTCTAATCAACAACCAACTCGCCCGAACTCGAACTGTTGAATCTACTACTCTCACTTATGCAAATTAACAACGTAACATTTGCTCAAAAACAACAACCGAACAACCAAAACAACGAAACCCGAACTAAATTACCTGCGAGAGAATTTACGACTTTCACTTTACGAACAAACACGAATCACGAACGAAATGAATCCTCCCGCTTTTTTCATGATGATATGAACAAAATTAACCTGCATTTCAACCTTCGTCGCTCGCCAGATCTCAGCACTCGCCATCGAGCATCAAAGTTACACTCGGCGATTACATATTAAACTCGGATATTGAGAGCATCCCGCATGAAGTTTTCTCCGTGGTTGAGGTTTTACTCCATCCAAACTTCAGATTTACACCACAAGCCGATAGATATGACGTTGCTGTGTTAGAACTTGATCGAACTGCATCCTACAAGGACAACATAAAGCCCATTTGTCTGCCCCAGAAGGACGCGACCTTTGTTGGCCGAGTGGCCTACGTAGCCGGCTGGGGCGCTTTACAGGCAGGTAAGTCTTGGCCTTTTGCTTCAGTTCGCGCAACCGTCTTGTCCGGCAGCCTTGAGATTTGAGCGCGGAGGTCACGCCACTCTGAACCACAATCAGTGGCACAGCGGCGGCGGCCTGAAGATAACAGCGACCAAACCAGCCCAAATCATGACGAGTTGTCTAGTTTAACGCTCTGAAGCTAATGCTATGGAGATGAGCACGCCAGCCTCCGAGTTCAAGGTTTTGTCGGCGCTAGCTTGACGGATCTGGCGCTTAAATAGAGCCGCCTCCCCAAGCCAAAAGCCCCACTTACCCCCCACTGACCTAACACATGCATGCTGATTTGAATCGAGGAAAGATGTGCCGGCTAGTGAATCCATGGCCGGTAAATCATTTACATTTTGGTTTAGCCATTTAAAACACTGAACTACTGATAACTCCAACTCTCCTCTTCTCTCCAAACCAAAACGAACCAACGAAAACAGGTTCCAAGCTAAGACCTAAAGTGTTACAACATGTAGCAGTTCCTGTGATAGAGAACCATGTTTGTGAAAGTTGGCACAGGCGAAAGGGAATTGATATCAGGATTTATGATGAGATGATGTGCGCCGGCTACGAATTAGGTCAGCGAGACGCCTGCCAGGTGAGTGGTTTGGATGAAGCTTTTTATAAAATTAGAAGGCGAGAAATGATATCATCCTTTTTGGCAAAGGAGGTTAATTTAGACTAATTGAATTGGGCGCTCTTTCTCTCCTGTTCTCATTCGATTTGCAAACCTTTGCAGGGTGACTCAGGAGGACCACTGATGCTGAACCAGTTTGGCGTCTGGTACTTGGTGGGCATAGTCTCGGCTGGCTACTCATGTGCCAAACAATATCAGCCGGGCATCTATCACAGGGTAAGCGAAAGCTCGACGGGAGACGCCACTCGTTGGCTCTATCGCCTTCTCTCACTCCCCTTGGCTTTCCAGATTCTCAGAGAGTCTCGGCGCTTTGATGGTGGGCGGCTATATAAGCAGCCACCTATTAGGCCGCCAGACGTTGGCTTGGGAATTCCCAAAATCCAATTCATTGATCCAATGAAAGGGCCAAAGGAGTGAAGCTGGAGAGCTAAAATGGGATTCTTGGAACGCTTTAACAAGCCCAATTGCTCGTTCTATCTCACTCACAATTCATGTCTTTTGTTTTAACGGAATGACAATCTACAGGTCAGTAGTTCATCGGATTGGATTTCAAGTAACGTTTACCAACAAGGAGCCAATAGATAGAAACAATTGGAAGATAAAGTTAGCAAAAGCAATCGGAGCTATTCGGAGCAAGAGCTGCCACTGCCGTTGCTGCTGCTTTGATAAAACTGCCTTACTAAACTCGCTTGCCATCCAGACAACCAGTTTACCGGTCAGCCAAACGGTCTATCATGTTTGGGCCGCAACGGTTTGTGTCTTTGGCGCGCTAGACACACCAAGCAAGCTCAGATTGGATCTTGGCTGAGACTCCCCATTCCTATCCCTATACCTCTCCTCCTCCCCCTTCCCTCCTCCCCTCGTCATGGATTTGTGTTTGCCATTGCGCCGATCCTGATTCTCATTCTGACTCTAAATCCTACTCTCGTTCTGATTGTGATGATCACGATGATTTTGTCTCATTGCCCCCCTGACCACAATGGCCACCAATCGCCCACAAGCGAATTCACATGGCAAACAAGGATTCCTGGATCACGGTAGTGGCAATAACAACATCAACAAGAGCAACAACTGGAATTGTGAAGAGCAAGCCCGCCAAACAAATCACTCACCCACAATAGTTTGCTCACTCTTGGAATCTTGCCGCTGAATTGCCACTCCACTCCACTCCACTCCATTCCTTACCCATAGCCGCTCTGCCTCTCAATCCTTCATCCCCTCAGGTAGAAGCTCCCACGCGCTTGTTTGCTCGCGAGCTTCATCTCCATGTCCAGCAAGCACAAACTCAAATTGCTCATTGCCCGCTTGCATGGTCTTCGAAAAGCCAAGCTGGCCGCCCGATTGAGCACCATTCAAAAGAAGATCGTGGCCACGACTAAGATTAAGAATAAGGGTACACAAGATACGTTTGATAGAGCGAATCCGATCAACCTATTAGACGTTAAGCACTTTTGTGATTGCAACAAGAGGCACAAATGTAATAAAGATCAGACTGAGTAGTTCAAAGTCCAGAAAGACAGCTTGTCGACCCTGGCGTCGAGCTTATGACAGCACTTCCGCAAATTGAGGGTGTCAGCCATTGATCTTGACTGTCACAAATTTTAATTTTTTTCTGAATAAATTGAACCATTAGAGAGGTGATAGCGAGAGTTGTCGTCGAGGTAACGGAGCGCTCAGCTGGCTCGACCAGCCCGTTACTGAAAACGCTTATCCAACTCGACCATATGGGTCGCCTTGAAGGCTGAGCTCCCCCTCTCACTGGACCTCCCCTTTCAGTGCATCAAATACTTGAGCCTAAGGCGAGTGGTTTAGTTGCGGTCATTCGTCCTGCATAAGGTGAGCTTGGCGCTTTTTGCGAAGTCTCTCGACTTGCAAGACGACGCTCAGGTATATGTGGCCACGAAGTTCTATGCCACTTCACACCGAATCCACCAAAGCCCGGGCTGAAATAGCTGGCAAAAAAACACAACTCAGGAATCCAAAATCTCGGACCTTAGAGAATGCAAATTTGAGCCCAGCTCATTTAGGCTAGCTGTAGGCAGGAATTGAACGGATGGGCACCAAGTGGCCGCTATCCGTCCGTAAAGTTTTTCCGCATTCAAACGTTGGTCAAGTAGGGCCGATCAGAGGGCTCAGTGCGAGCTCACAAGTCAGGCCTGATAGCGTGGGAGTTTAATGGCGGAATTCCGATGCATAACAGGCAGGGAAACTTGGCCGGAAAAGGGCTGATAGGGCCCGAAGCTGAAAACTGGCTACCTGCGGCCGCAAGCCTTCCTTCTCCTCGACTGGTCGCCGCAGTGCAGAGAGCCAGCAACGGTAATGGCTATTGTGGCAACTCTAGTGACCAGACTAAACTTGAGCCCTCCTCCTTTCCTCCTCGCTCTCTCTCTCTCTCTCTCTCTCTCTCCCTCCATCTGCATTCTGTCTTTGGATCTGAATCGTATAGCTAGCGGCAAGCCAGTTGCAGTAGCTGACCAAGTATGGCCGGGAAAGGCTATGGGGGAGGCGGAGAATATCTTGCAAACATTAGTTGGAAAGGCTCTCATGTGTTGAAGTTGAAGAGGCAAATAAAACAACACTGTCGTCAACAGGTTGCTATCAGTGGAGGCGAGTGGGGATTGCTCGAGGCTAGCTGAAGACCGCTTTCGTAAAGCCCTAACTTTCGCTCGCTTCGGCTCCTTTTTACCCTTTTCCTGGCTCTCACTTCAATGGTGTCCAGTGAATTGTTGCTTCCGTCCTTGTGCTTGGCGTCACTAAAAGTGCAATGGTCGCCATACAAATGAGATTTGTGAGGAACAACCATAACCAAATCAGCAACAGCTAGCCTTAGCGTCAAGAGGAACCCGGAAATTTGCCAAGAACAATTCACGAGCCAATGAGCGCTCCATTCATACTTGCCACCGACTTCATTGTTTTAAACCAGCTCTCTTCTGAAACAATCATATTATGGTTGTCTAAATATGGAAAACAATACGAGGGAAAGAACTGGATGTCTGATAGAACGGATCTTTCGTTTGTTTAGACACTTCCGTACATTTATTGCATAACAACTCGAACTAGATGAGCGTGAAATTTGGCTCTATTTCATCATCTCATATCACAGTAGACGTTCCTGTCATCGTTTGACATCCTTTTTGGCCACTTAGCCGGAAGAGTGGGGGGGGGGAGTTGAGCTCTAGGTAATGTCCCTGCGAGGCAAATTTGATGGCTGGTTAGCGTGGTCTGGTGGATGATTATAGCGGCGTCTTTCACGGGCCATGCTGATTCTGATGTTGGCTAGCTCGTGGGCAACAAACAACATCCTTCCGCTGACTGTTAATACGAACACCCATACGACGAGAGACGACCATACACTGAATTGGCTTGTCTCTAAATTGGTGAAAAATTCTCTGACATCGATATGCTGCGTGTTGTTTGTGATAACCAAAGAGGCAGCAGCTGCCTCACAACCCTTGGAGAAACGTTGTTTGACTGAGTCGCACCATATTGCAAACCCTGTTGATACGATGATTCCGCTAACCAGAATCAATAGAACCATAACAAGGGCAGAGAATGTCGTCTTGAAGGCAACTGCAAAAGTTTTTCTGGTTCCTTTGTACAGCATAATGGTGGTTTTAACAAGCCTTATACTGGCAACTATCACTGATAGGCCCGCCACACCGAGTGAGAATATGCAATAGGATGGCGAGGCCCAATCTGGCGTGAAATCTCCACTCTCATCTTCGTATTTGCCTGTTGTGAATAGCAGACAGTGGTTTGAGAAGGAATACATATGATTCGATAAGGATACGATAAAGCTAATACCAAGTATGATACATACTGAGTAGCCTGCGCATAGAAGCACCAGCAGCAACATTATGGATTATGAACCGCTATTTTGTTAATTATAGTAAGCTTACGATTGGCTGCATGTTGATTACGGACTATCTTCCATCTCTGGATATAATCGTTGGATAGCGACTCTTGGGGTCCTATCTGGGCTAGACGCCATCCTGGTTGACGAGAATTCCCGAGGAGGAGGACGGGGCGCTTGGGGCGCGGGTGACAGCTGTACTCACGACAAAAATAAACAAGATTATAATTGTGGCCGCTGGTCATGGAAAGGGATGAAAAAAGGATGGCGTGAATCGAGAATCGACCCAACCTAGGAAGCCAGATGTCAAAGGGTAACATGTGCTTGCAAGCGAATTCAAAGCCATACGGTCGGCGACTTGGATTGCGAATTCACCTCCGAGCTTTCTTAGTTGACGGAAATGTTATTTTGACACGTGGATACTGTATTCCACCAAATCGCGCAATCTCGGTTTCAGTTTTTTATAATTCAAGGACCTTGGAGCCCGAACGATGGCGTCGGTCGCAACTCAGAGAAAGTCTAACGAAAAGTTAACCGAATATCGAAAAATTGAGTCGGAGATCCAGCAGCAATGGAAAGAAGGTAAAATTTTTGAAGTAGATGCCCCAGAGGATCCAGATCAACCCAAATTCTTCGCCACATTTCCTTATCCATACATGAACGGAAAACTGCACCTTGGTCACTCTTTCTCAATCACAAAAGTTGAGTTCGCCATAGCTTATCAACGTCTACTTGGCAAGAAATGTCTCTTCCCTCTTGGTTTCCATTGCACCGGCATGCCAATTCTAGCGTGCGCTGACAAACTTAAACGAGAGATGGAGCTATTCGGCAATCCACCGCAGTTTCCTGTTGAGAGCGAGAGGATGGAAACAGAAGCTAATCTCAATAAGGAGCCAGACATCGACGAAATAATGGCTCGGGATAAGTCGAAAGCAAAGAAGAGTAAGGCTCAGGCAAAATCCGGCACCGCCAAGTACCAGTGGCAAATCATGCGCGATAATATAACCCTAAATGCGGATCTTCGGGGATCTAGCGAGGACGAAGTCTCAGCGCTTGTCGATAGAGAGATTGCTAAGTTCGTGGATCCCGAATATTGGTTTAGCTACTTCCCCCAGGAGGCCTTGAAAGATTTGCAATCTTTTGGTCTGGGCATTGATTGGCGAAGAGCTTTCGTCACTACCGATGTGAACCCATTCTATGACAGCTTTGTGAGATGGCAATTCCAACACCTCAAGGCAAAGAATAAGATCAAATTCGGCAAACGCTACACGATTTACTCTCCGAAAGATGGCCAACCTTGTATGGATCATGATCGTGCTTCGGGCGAAGGTGTTCAACCGCAAGAATATACGTTAATCAAGATTAAGCTGCTTGAGAAGATAGAGAAACTATCATCAGTAGCTAGTCGCCCAACGTTCTTTCTAGCTGCCACCCTCAGGCCAGAAACTATGTATGGCCAAACTAACTTATGGCTCAAACCAGACATGATTTACATTGCGTTCTGGCTCACGAACGATGAAGTTGGAATATGCTCTCAACGAGCCGCGCGTAATATGTCCTACCAGGACCTCACCCCGAAGAATGGTCAGATAGACATAATAACTGAGTTAAAGGGTGAGGATCTCCTAGGATTACCGCTTGAGAGTCCTCTTGCCAAGAACAAAGTAATCTACTCCCTACCAATGATGACCATCAAAGATGATAAGGGTACAGGTGTCGTGACTAGCGTTCCATCTGACTCTCCTGACGACTGGATGGCTTTATGTGATTTGAAGAACAAAGCTCTCCTTAGAAAGAAATACAATATAAAGGATGAGATGGTTCTACCTTTCGAGCCTATTCCAATTATAGATGTCGAGCAATATGGTAACCTGAGTGCAGTGAAAGTGTGTGCCGATTTGAAGATTCTAAGTCAAAATGATCAAGAGAAACTCGCTGAGGCGAAAGAAAAAGTGTATTTAAAAGGCTTCTATGACGGCAAGATGCTCATACCAGAATACTCTGGAAAGAAAGTTAACGAGGTTAGAAAGCCCATCCAGAGGAGTCTCATAGAGAGCAGGCAAGCCATTTTATACATGGAACCAGAGAAGCAAATAGTGTCACGCTCAGGTGATGAATGCGTGGTAGCTCTTTGTGACCAATGGTATTTGGATTATGAAGATGAAGGTTGGAAAGGTCAGGTGAGGAGTGCTCTCAAGAACTTAGAGACTTACTCAGATGAGACCAAGGCCAGACTTGAAATGACGGTTGACTGGCTTCATGGACATGCCTGCTCGAGAACATATGGGCTGGGAACTAGATTGCCATGGGACGAGAAATGGCTTATTGAGTCATTATCTGACTCGACCATATATATGGCTTTTTATACTGTTGCGCACCTGTTGCAAGGCGGTCACTTGGTGGGATCTGATACAACCTCACCTTTAGGAATCAAACCTGAGCAGATGACTCCGGACGTTTGGGATTATGTATTCTTTGGTGAACAATTTTTTCCAAACAAAACCTCGATCACAAGAGAGAAGCTTCTATTAATGAGGAGAGAATTCTCATTTTGGTATCCGATGGATCTACGATCATCAGGAAAAGATCTGATTCCAAACCATTTAACTTACACCATATATAATCACTGTGCAATCTGGGAGCAAGAACCCCACAGATGGCCACTGTCATTCAGAGCGAATGGCCATCTCCTACTGAATGGACAGAAGATGTCAAAATCGACAGGGAACTTCCTAACTCTAGAAGCCGCTATTGATATGTATGGAGCCGATGCAGTGAGATACGCATTAGCTGACGCTGGCGATGGAATCGACGATGCAAATTTCGTTGACAACCAAGCTGAAACTGGACTGCTCAAGCTATTTAACTATCTGAAGTGGTGCGAGGAGACATTAGAGTCCCTGGGTAGTCTAAGGTCTGGATCAGCCAACTCCTTTGCAGATAGGGCCTTCGAAAATGAGATGAATCGATTAATCGCTGAAACGCAAGGGCAATTTGATAAGATGATGTTCAGAGAGGCTCTGAGGCTTGGTTTCTTTGAATACCAGGATTTGAGGACCAAATATCGAGAAATGTGTGGTTCAGATGGCCTTCATGGTGGATTAGCAAAGAGATTTATCGAATCTCAGGCTATTATAATGAGTCCTATTTGCCCACATTTGGCACAGAAAATTTGGAGACTTCTCGGACATGAGGACTTCATCGCCTCGAGCAGATGGCCTACTGTGCCAAAATTTGACTTGGATCTACACAAATCGTATAAGTATCTAAATGATGCCGTCCACGATTTTCGTGTTCGTCTAAGAACATATCAAACACCTGCCAAGTCTAAGAAAGGGCAGGGCGTGCCACCAACAATCTTGAAAGTTTCGAAGGCTAAGATATTTGTGGCACGAACTTTCCCGCCTTGGCAGGCGGCTATTTGTCAAAGTTTATATGATCTTTATGTCCAACACAATGGTGAGCTGCCAGATAACAAGATAATCGCGAGCACCCTCGCAAAATGTGATCTCCTGAAGAAACATATGAAAAAAGTCATGCCATTTGCTGAGTTCCGGAAACAGATAGTCGCTGAACTCGGTGAGGAGGCATTCAATCTGACACTCCCTTTCGATGAGAGAAAGGTTTTGGAGGCTAACATAACTTATCTTAAGAACGCATTGGGCGTCAATGACATCACGATCAAAGAGGCTGCAGACAGTGACGATTCCAGGATCATTGAAGACTGTTGTCCGTCGAGACCGATCATAATTTTCGAGGCTGACGATGCAAAGTGAGTAGAAAGCTTAAAAAGGAAACCAAATAAATACGATGGACGCTATCGTGATAAAAACTAACAAGCCAAAAAAGAGTTTCAGGCATGGAGTTGAGCTTTCTTTTTCCGAGCTGCTACCATATCGTAAAAAGGATTTACACTAATTGATTGTCTGATGCTGCTGACCCATTGGTCTCTTTCCTCTTTGGACGATGCGGCCATCCGATAGTACGTATGTCTACCCTCATTTACCTTGCCATCTGCATCGGTTTTGCAAGCTTTAATCACCTCTCCAGGGCCAAGGGAGGAGTATAGCTCGAAGGTGTTCGGTTTAGCTGATTTGCTATCGGGTAGTTCGCGGACTAGAACGTTCTCGAGTGGTATTATGCCACGCGGTTCCTTGTCGGTGGTATATTCGAAGTAATATAAACATTTATCGTTCAATATGAACCATCTACGTTTCCATCCCTTATATCGGCTACCCTGCTTCCAGAGCCAGCCTTCTCTATCAGGGTTGAAGAACGTTAACATTAGATCGTTGCCATCCTCTTCGGGGATTTTGAATGGCTCTTGTTTTATTGATTCATATAGAGACTCCAATAGTTGGCGTGGCAAATCCTTGCCATTGTTTATGCTCCTATTTAATGATATAAATTTCTCCAAGGTTGGTTTCTCTCTCACGGAGGGATTGTGTAAAGAAGTATTTAACATTATAATGGCAAACGACAATACAAAACAAGTGTCAGTGTCATCAAACACACCCGGATTCTGCTGGCAATACCTCAGAGCAAACTTTTCCATCATTCTATCTATCTTCTGAGCCTCGCCAGGTAATCTGAATGACCATAAAAATTGTCTCAAAGCTTGCACCAAGATCAAGTCGGTGAAATTATGCATATTGACAAAATTATCGAGAACTTTCATGTTGAATTCGTGGCGCTCGCCAAGATAATCTCCAATTGCGGTCTTGTTTAGGCCTTCACCGTCGAATAGAAACTTTGCTATTGATTCAGGTGTGTTCTCTAATATGTCATGTTCAATTAAGTATTCAATACCTTTTTTAGGATCCATGTTGAAGCGTTTCTTGCCGATACTAATCTGCTTTACCCGGCAAATCGTTTTACTGTCGAATTCATTTGTTGATTCCAATTTTTTAAGATCAGATTGGACGTTCGCTATCTCGCTCTTTAAATTCTGTATTTCATTTTGTAGTTCGGATTTGCGCTTACGGATCTCCGCTAAAAGTTGCATTTCTTCAGTGGTTAATTCAGGTACCATCATCATGTGGATTCAGGTAATTTAGTGGTGCTGGGTGTCTCTGATAGACTAAATCAATTTTATCGACATTTTATAGAGGAATATTTTCTTTCTGCTCTGCCTGAACACTTCAGCCCTTCGTATCTCGTCTGTACACACCACTCACGCAATTCTGGACGCTGTCGCTTCTCTAGTAATCATCAAACGAACCATCCTGGTCGGGGCTATATTTATAAAATTAAATTCTGGTTCAAGACCATGCGGTAGAAGAATCGCATATAATGAGCCTTCAACGGGTCAGATGAAATCATCCATCTCGTTTTGATCATTCGTCGGCATGTAAAATTAGCATCTGAACCGTGCGCTTCTTGCCTGAGGTAGGTGATTCATTTTTGTTTATTTTCCCTACAATCGCCATCTCTTTACCCATTTTTCAAGGTTGACTGAATCGAACCCGCTGCTAGCGGTTAGCTCAGTCAAAAACCACTCGCATCCGGCCTAACCACAATTGTACTACTCATCTCACTCGACTCTCATAGTAGGGATGAAGTGAATAAAGTATTATGGGCGGCTGACGTCCACTCCACTTCAAATGACAATTCAACTGAAGATTTATGGCCGAATCTGAATGTAGGTCTAGGCGTTCATTTAAACTTTGTAAATGAGCACTGAAAAATGCATACAACAATCAAAAACCGATCAACTGGTTGAAATCATCCGTCTTTTACACTTGTTCAAAAATCACCTAAACAATCAACATATATTGGTTTGAAGGAAACTATTATAATGGCTCAGGTTATTAATCATCTTGAGAGGAATGCCGACGACTACAGTCATCTTTTTAAATTGTTATTAATTGGTGATAGCGGTGTGGGAAAGAGTAGCCTATTACTCAGATTTGCGGATAACTCTTACACAGGGAATTACATTACCACGATCGGAGTTGATTTTAAGATCAGAACAATAACTATCAATAATCAAAGAATCAAGCTACAGATCTGGTGAGTATACTTCGGTTTGTTTTGTACCTGATGATGTAACAGGTGTTCTGACTTCACTCTTCTGAATAAACAGGGATACAGCCGGACAGGAGAGATTCAGAACGATAACGTCCACATATTATCGGGGCACTCATGGCGTTATAGTAGTCTACGATGTAACAAATGCAAGTACATTCAAGAGCATCCAGCGGTGGTTGATGGAGATTGATCAATATTGTAGCTCTGTGAGCAAAATTTTAGTCGGCAATAAGAACGACGACGAGTCGAGGAAGGTTGTTAGCACGAGTGAGGCTCGAAACTTGGCGAGCTCTTATGAGATTGATTTGGTTGAGACCAGTGCAAAAGATGACATTAACGTCGAGGACGTCTTTCACAAGATTACAAAGTCCATGCTCAGGACGAAACTCCAACAACAGGCCGAAAAACGAGCCAAGGAATCACAGAGTAGCATAAGATTACAGAATCCTCTCAACAAATCAAATAGGCGTAGTGCAGCGTCCAAGCTCAAACTATGTTGACACCAAAAATAATAACCTTTTGCATACCTATGTCGACTCGTTGATTTGTTCTATATCTTTAGATGGAATCATGCGCGATCTCTATATAAAAGTCAACTCTACGTGGACAAACCTGAATAGTGTTTGTTTTATTTTTGGGTCCACCACTGACTTGTCCTAAGCTTGTGCGAACCTCTGTGCCTGTTGTTTTACTCTCTTCTGGTATTCTGTAGGATTCTGACAAAATATTGTATAGGCTTCAGCTTGGGCGGGATCTTTGACGTTTGGTTCATTAAGAAGCGCCTGGATGCCTAGAAGTATTTGTTTGATTGTGATGGATGGGCGCCAATCTTTTTCTTCGTCCAACAGTGATAAACATACAGTTCCTGAAGGATAAACATTTGGGTGAAACAGAGGTGGTTCGAATTTACATTTTGGTGGAGTCGATGGATAGTCGTCTTTGAACTGCATGGTTAATCTATACAATCCTCCCTCCCAGGGTGTGTCCTTTTTACCTGGAATCGCGCATTCCCAGTGCATAAGGGACATGGTTCCATCTTCATTCTTCTTGGGCTTTGCTATAAAACCAAAGGGGTGATTCTTGCGCCATTCCTTTCTTTCCTCTTGTAACCTGGCGGTGGCTATACCTGCCATGATTTTCAATGGCCTAATTATATAAGTGGATTAATATATCCCGTTCGGTTGTCAAAAGAGGCTTCTATTTTAGAAAGCGAACTTCAGTACGACTTAAGATGGAACGTTGCCGCGCGTGCAAAGTTGCAGCATGACATGAGCGCGAGATTTAAAAGAATAGCGGTCAAGCTCTTGGCAACCTTGGAGCGAGTGAGTGTGACAAGCTTTAGTCGAGCTAGTTGTCATTACTTGTACTATTAGTACATTATGAGTGGAGAGTTTCAAGATTTTGGGTTCTGGTGTTTCAATTTAATGTTTCCCTAACTTGGCTATCACAGATCATGGACTCCGTTGATGTGACCGCCTTGAATGCAATTCAACCAAGTTCGACTGACGAAGACTTGGAGCTCATCAAGAGTGGTGGTCAGACTAGAAAGTGGTCGGTTGCTCCGTTTCCAATCGACGAGAACATAAACAAGAAAGTTGTTCTCTATGATGGTGGCATCGAACTGTTACGAGCCGATGCAATAGTGAACCCAACTAATGAGAACCTCACACTATTGAACTTAGTTAATAAGTTGGCTGGTCCAGAGCTGGAGAGTTACATCAAAAAGAGGATAAGAGTTTGTTCAACAGGAGACGTGCGCGTAACACCTGGGTTCCGATCTAATTTTAAGTTTATCATACACGCAGTGCCGCCAAAATATCAGCCCAAGTATAGGACCGCCGCTGAGACCGCTCTATTCCATAGTTATTTTCGAATTCTTGAAACAATGATTGAGAAAGGGATAAGGACAGTTGTGATGCCAACTTTGACCACTCCAAAATGTAATCTACCAATTGATGATAATATCCACATGCAGCTACGCATAATACGGCGTATTCTCGAGAAAAAGGGCGACCAATTCGACAAAATAGTTGTGAGCGTTGCAGACGCCGAACAGTATTCAGGTTTATTCTACTGCTACTTTCCACAGTCATCAGTTGACGAAGAAATAGCTTGCTATCGTTTAGGCACCTCAATTGGGGGCCAAAATGGAGAGCCTGTGATACCTGAACGCGAGATTCGTATCAAAAGTAAGCCGGCCATTCTCGATCCTAGTGATAAATCTATCGATCTCACATCCGGTTTGGATCTATCAACTGTAGTCGGAAATACTGCATTCAGTAGGATGCACGACGATCCAGGTAGAGAGCGCAAGGGCTTCAATAAGAAAGCGGCGGTCTCAAATCAAATTGTGGTGCGCAAGACTATATTACGTGGTTGTACACTGTTGTGATGAGGCCACAAATGAGGAGGCTCGAAATTTCATGCTATCGGGAAGTTTTGTCCCCCTGACTGGTGGTCAGCTACACTTGTACGTAATGAGATTAGCACGCAGATGGTAAATAAAAGCTCTAACAGAAAGGCGCACGCCTCTGAACAAAGCTGTCCTTGGACTTTAGGAGACAAGTGGCGAGCTCGAATTATAATGAACTCGAGCAACCAATAGCCGGGTTTGCTCGTACAGCAGTGCTTTGGGAACGAAACCATGACCATCAGCGCTCGTTCTGATTAATTGTTGTCTCTATCCAGTGGCCAGTCTGGATTGACAATCAGCCTAGAAACCAATATGCTAACATATGGTGGCGCCTGGTAATTCGCACTTCTGCTGACGCGAAGCCTGTATAGCAGGCGAGCGCGCCCACAGATGCCAAATGTCCGTTACATAATGGAACGGACGTGATAAAATGTGAAGCAATCCAGCTCGTGTTACAGCGAGCAATTGGATTGACTCCCCGCTTACAGGGCCCCTAATTTAGAGATGAAAGATTATGTAAACAGCCATTTAAACTGTTTCAGGTATCAGCTAGAAAGAGGATCTTTCATGTCTAGCCACGCTTTGTGTGCCAGCCTCCTTGCTGCTCTTGGAATAAGTCCTCATCGCCTACTGGGTCTCGGTGTTATCAAGCTGGAGGAAGGGGTAAAGATTTTATTGAAAACCTTGTGTTTACACGAGGAGGATTCAACCAACCGACCAGCCAAAGACTCACAAGGAAACATGAGTGCAGTTACCAGCTAAGGGCTATATGGCATTGAAAGGGCAAGCAAACTACGCACGTTCGCTGGAAGCAAACGCTCGAATGCCCGCTCCTAGGATTCCACCCATCTGAACTTAAACATTTAACGCCCACGCACTCTGTGGCTGACTGACTGGCTGGCCGCTCTTATTAAATACCGTTGCACCTCCCTCCCCTCAGGCTTGTCATTTGTTATTTCAAGCTCGGTAGTTGGAAAGGGCTGCCAGCCGCAGCGTAGTGGCCGCGCATGGTTGCGCGCGCTGCGCTTACATCAAACTGCAAGGGGCCCATAGAGTCGAGCAGACCGTTTCCGATTTGCCCGCGACACCAAAGCCAAAGCTCGAGCTCCCACCGATAGACTGGCCGATTCGTTGCGGTCTTACGGGTACCGGAAGCCGGTTAATGTTGGAGGGAGCAAATTCGCGAAAGTTCTCGGTGCCTGGATTTGGTCGCGCCTCTCAGCGCCGCAACCTCATGTCGCCTCTCGCTCCCTGGCCCAGCCTCCCCCTTCTACTTATCCTCCTCATCCTCTATCTTCTGCCTGCTTGTCTGCCGAACAACAAGTATACAATGGCACTTCCCTAGAGGCTCATGGATGCGTCATGTGCAAATTGGGGGACCTCCTAGTTCTATGTGCAATGTTCGCCATTTTGAAAGACGATGACGACAGACGGTTTTTCCGCAAAACAACAATTGAATCCGCGACTCAACTCTAGTTCGAGCCGCTGCTTGTGCAATGGTTTGCCCGATGTGATGGTCCTTCGGATGATAGACACATCAACACGGCTATGGAATCGGTGATCCGCTCTCGCCTTGAGCTGTCCAATTGACCGCGAGCGGCGGGACAGGAGTCTTGGCGATTGGGAGCACAGGCGGCCCGCCTCTTGAAGGGAGGACGCTTTTGGAGCTGGCACACTTTGATCCATGTTTCAAAAGTAACCCAATTTTAAGGAACAATATGCGCGCACTTTGTGACCTGAGAGGCAAGGGAATCATCTCTCTTGTGGAACACAAACATAAATTTTGATGCGAAAAAAGTGGAACAAGGTAGTTGTAGCAAGCTAATGCGAACTAACCCTTTCTCGTACAAAAATTCTAGCTTGAGTTTTGTTGTAGATGTAAGCGGTGAGGATGAAAATATCGTTCCCCGTCCGCACGGTTACAGCCAGTTCAAGTCCAGAAGCGCATTGAATGAATCACGAGTCATTAAATCGAAGGGCTGTAGGTTGGATGTTGCCGCTAGGCGACATTTAAGAGATTTGACAATGTTAAATTTGATGCTACACGTATAAAAAGGGCAGCAAGCACAGTTAGCAACAATAACAACTGGCTTTGACCCCGCGATCGAGCTTTTGCTGCATCTGTGGGGAGCATCGCGCGCTCACAGACCCTCCGAGGCTTCTAGAGGCAGGAACCTCCTAATTCCTCTAAATTGCCTACTGAGCGACACCCTCTGCTAGCCCACATCGTTGAGTCACTCTGAACTCTTGGCCAACTTTTAAAGCTTAGCTGAGCCCGTTATCGTCATTAGGAGCGAGAGGCTTGTCGGCATGACAGATTTGATCGACGTGAACGAGATCAAGGGTCAGATCAACGGACTCTCCCTAATCCACTTGGATCGGGTGGCAGCAGTGAGAGTGGTAGATTGAGCGAGCGATGGGAGACACTCACCTACAAGATGGAGCTAACTTGGATTGATTTGCGCTCGAGAGGCTCAGATTTCGCACTTGATCAGCGACCTCCTCGGCTCACCTACTCTCCCTCTCCTCCCGCTCGAAGGCAAGCTCATGTGTTGGCCTCTGATTCGGGCAAGCTTTACTAATTTTATAAAATCACAGTATCGACCCGAAATGGAGGCGCGACAATCGTTCAAGATGAGCAAACTGCCACCCGAGTTCTGCTCATCTAGACGCTCTCTATCTCTCATCTAAAACCTCTGGTGGGGCGTGCAACTTTAAAACAAATTCCGTTTATGATTAGATCATAAACGAAGACTAGCGATTGACACTTTAGCTCGATTGCGGCAACATAGGTTAGTCTAAACGAGACGACATGAGTGAGTTGTCACCGATAAAGGGCTTTGGGGGGGGGGGCAGCGAGCGGCCCTTGAAGCTTGCCACTGTTGCATGCAGGGACAGCTCAGAACGTTTCAGTACGTCCTGTTGGTCCTAAGAGGTGACGAGTCGTCGCTTCGGTGGACCACATGGAGCTGGCTCTCGCCCAGCTAGACTAGCCCCTCTTTTGGCGCAAACGTAATGATGATAACTATGGAAGTTTAAACTGAGCGTGGGTGGCCAGATGGGTTGCAGCAATGACAGGCACATGTATTGGGCTTGGGATGAGCTGGATTTTGTGTATTATTTAACCTTCTCTCGTTATTAGCCTAGGCTTACTGGATGAGAGCTAGACTGCGCCAATAGCTAGAGCATAGCGCTCTAGCCTGTTGGACACTAAACTAAACTCAACTCCTGGCAGCTAGACGAGCGCCAGGATGTCAAGCTAACTTAGGCTGTGTCCATTAACCAAGATGAAAGCCATCCAGACTAAACTCTCAATGCTTCCCTTTAGCACTCGCTCTCTTTCTCTCCATCTTTCCACCCCCGCCAGCTATCTATCTATCTATTCATCCATCGTTTTAGCCCACTCGCTTATATCCTATCGATTTTGCGGCCTCCTGCTATATCCGGCCCCAAATGGAGGCAGAAACATGGAGGCAGCGCGAACACTGCCTTTATAATCGTCGCCTCCAATTGACTTATTCGCCCATGTAGAGCGCGAGTAGCCTTAGCTTGTACCAAGTTTATCGTAACGCTTAATTAAAACAAGCTCCATCCAGGACCATGGCGCCGATCTCTGTGAGATTTTAGGCTCATTAGCTTGAGTCTGGTGTTGTTGTTGTTGCTGCTGCTGTAGCTGCTGCATCAGCATAGGCTAGTCTGGCCGCAGATACGCCGGCTCCAGAGTTCGGCTGCGGCGGCAGCAACACTGTGGCGCCGAGCGAGGGCGTCAGCCAGCTGTGCGCGGCCCACGAAGCTCCAAAGCTGGGCTTGCGCGTGCGCCTTGAGTCCGGCCGGCCGAGGGGGCGCCAAGAGTGGAGGAGGGCGAGCGAGTGCGAGTGAAAACTGCGGCCACAAGCTCGCCAGTGTTGGCTAGACCAGAGCGGGGTGCTCGCGGGGGAAGAAAGGATGAGGAGGGGAGGCGCACGAGTTTGGCCTGCGCCCCCTCCGCCGGCGGCGGCAGGCTGGCTGGTGCTACAAGCCAGCCAGCCAGCTAGTTGAGCTCATGCAAGTCTCAGGCGGCGCACTTGCTCTCCCCCCGTGCTGGCGGCGGCTGCTGTTGCGCGTTCGTGGCTGCGCCCGTCCGTCTGTGCGTGTGTGCGCGAAAACATTCATCCCATGCAATGCTATGCAGTTCAGTTTAGTTCGATCTTTATCTATTTCAGGACTGACTCGTCCCCTGAACGCAAGCCAGCCAGCCAGTCCTGTTCGCCAGGCGTCCATTTTCGCGTACGCAACAACACAGCACTGGGAGGCAGTGTTGCTTTTGGTCCTCTGCACGAACACCAAAACCAATCGGCAGCAAATCGGGTGAATTGCAACCAATAAGTGAGCACAAGGAGGGAGAAGCTTTTTCTCAAGCTCAGTGAAGGGATTGAGTTTGTAGTGTTTCGCCAGTGAGCGAGAGTGCGAGCGGCTAGTGGTGGCGAGCGAACCAATAGAGTGAGCAGCGAGCACTGCGAGAGCGGGCGAGCGAGCGAGTGAGCGAGGAGAAGATTCGCGAACAACTGCAAGATTCGGCAAAATTCTCCCACTCGTCCTGTGCCCGAATCTGACCTTCGCGCGCCCCAAAATCTGGCCCATTCCAAGGCGGACCCCCCAAGCGAATAGATCGCATTGAGGCCAAAGTGTTGCCATCGAGCGCGTTGGGCTGCCAGTCGAGAGGGGCGAGCCCTGCTTCATGCTGTCGACCTCCTGTCCTGTCAAGGCCCTGCAAGTTTTGTGTGATGATTGCGACAGAGCAGCCGAGGGCGGCCGAAAGTTCAGGAAGCAAGCGAGAGCCGGGCAGGATCGGGCAGGAGCAGGAGCAGGAGCAGCGCCAAGTTGCCTGCCCGGCCGCCGGCAAGGCGAGAAATGGAACCAGAAGTGATATGAGCGCGGCGGCCGGCGGCTGCCCGAGCACAATGCACATTTTTAACACCAGCAACCAAGAGCAGCAGCAGCAGCAACGTCAAGAGGACGAGCATCCCCAACAATACCAACATCAGCGATCAGAGCTCGCCTGCTTCAACAGTCGCAGCGAGTGCCAAAGCAAGTGCGACAAGAAGAACATTCTCGTCTCGCAACACAATTTCGCCAGCGCAAGCCTGTCCAAGATCCAGCTGAAGCAGCAGAAGTTTCTCGCAGCGGCCGCCAAGAGCGCCACCTCGCCAAGCGGCTGCGTCAAGCTCACCGGCACTCCTCTCCCACCAGCACCTGATCAGCCGGTGCGGCCGCCAACACAACCACTACAGCAACAGCAGCAGCAACACCAGCAGCAGCCGCATCATTCAATGTTCGAGAGCGGCCGGCTTGCAGCCGAGCAGCAAGTGGTGCAGGGCGCGTGCCCGGCTGGCGCGCAACCGACGCAGCAAGGCAGAAACTTTCCCCCCCAACACCAGCGAGCACTGAGCCAACACTCGCGACCCATCTTTATTAGCGGGGCAATGAAGGCCGTCGCCAACTACAAAGTTAAGGCGCCAATCGCCACCACAACCACTACCATGCAGACGGCGAGCGGCTGCCAGTTGTTGAGCAAACAAAATGATGATCACACTGACTCTAACTCGGAGAGAGAAGAGTTGGAAACTGAAGAATTTGAAGTGAGAAACAAAGTGGAGAAGGAGGAGGAGGAGGAGGAAGAAGAAGTGAGTAGGCGACAAGAGTTGGAGGCGCCCATTGGAAGAGTCTTGCCAGTGAGAGATGAGTCAAGAGAGGAAAATGACAGGAGAGGCTCCGGAAAATGTTTAAATTCTGCATCAGGTCCACAAACGAGCAACATCAACAACCACCATCAACAGCAACAACACCAGCAGCAGCAACAAATCATGGCCCATTACAAATTTCACAACGATTGCCAATCCTCCGTGCTGACCTATGAGCAGGTCAAACGGTTGGATTTCGTCATGGACCAAACTGTACCTATTCACGGAAGGGGCAATTTTCCAACCTTGTACGTCAAGTTGAAGGAGCTTATTAGATTGGTAAAGCACAAGCTCCAAAAGGAGCACTCGATTGAAATCCGTGATGTCAGATTGTTCGGGGGTGCCGCCAGTTATGTTCTAGCGCCCGAAAACTCTCATTATAATGATCTTGATTTAATTTTTGGTACCGATTTGTCAAACGAGGACCATTTTGACGTGATAAGAGATGTTGTTTTAGAATGTTTGAGAGAGTTCTATCCAAAGGAGCAAATGGAGGTTCCGTGTCCAGCCTATGTCCACAAGATGGTTAAAGTGAATGACGACGATCGTTGGAGCCTAATATCACTTGGAGTTCAACAATCTGAGGCAAACTGTTGCAATCAAGCTGTCACTCTAATCAACGGCGACAGGCACGACCCCCTCAGGTTGGCTAAAAATCAAGGTGGACAGCAATCATCCTCTGAGAATAAGGCCCTGCACACAATAGCTGGGAGCAATACTTCAATATCGAATGCCTACCACTTGGGTCACCGCATCCAATGTCAAAATCAGCGTCAACACCAAAAACAGTTTCCGAACAGTATCGAACTCAAGTTTGTCGACAGAATGCGGCGCAAGTTCGAATTCAGCGTGGATTCATTCCAGATTATCCTAGACTCGCTGATACAATTTTATGATTATGCACCCCAGTCAACCATAACCTCACAAAGAAATTTAACTAACTCACATCCATCGTCGACTATGATCAATACAAGGCCAATGATCAATAAGAGAAGGTGTTCTAGTTGTTGTGGTGTCTCTTCCGGTTATCAAATGGCCAATAATTATTCTGATTTCGAAGCAAGGCCCAATCTGGTATTACAGGATAACCGTTGCAACCATCACAACTCAGACGATGCCGGACCAATGGATTGTTTTGCGAGAACGGCAGCAGAAGCAATAAATAGTGCGCCAGGTAAATCATGTGCCGCACTAATGAATAGCTCTCGTAGCTATTTTCAACTCACCATTGAACCCGCCAACTCGCCACCACTTTCGTCGGAAGCCTCATCATCTGGGTGCTCCTCCTCTTCGTCTGTTGTTTCATCGTCATCATTATCGTGTGATGACGATCACGAAGATCTCTATTGTGATGTCGATGGTCCGACATCATCTTCAGCTTCAACCTCGTCATTATTAAGCTCAACCGCCTCGTCACTGATATCATCGGATGGTCAATTATGTAAAGATTCAATATCTCATAATAACCATCACGCAAGGGTACCCAGCAAGGAAATAACGTCCTCTGATGGCGACCAAAACGAGTCCAACAGCAAGAATAGCTCGGATCAAGTGAGCAATATCAACTTGGGCTCCGGTGCATCAGTGGACACGAAGGTCGCCAGCGATTGGTGTGTAAGTTGTGTCGGGCATCTGGATCGAAAAAAACAATTGTGCCAAGCCATGTTAAACGAACGTGACTTCGAGACAAACACCAGAACATGTGCTGTGATCTCAGAAAACTTCTACCCAACCGTGATAGGTCGCTCAGAGTATGGGGACTTCAAAGAAGCTTTGTATCATTTGGAGAAGAAACTCATCGCAACTCGAAGCCCAGAAGAGATACGAGGTGGTGGCTTGTTGAAATACTGCAATTTATTAGTTAAGAATTACAAGCCGACCAATGTGTATCAAATCAGAACCCTAGAGCGCTACATGTGCTCGAGATTTTTCATTGACTTTAGTGATCTAAATCAGCAACAAGCCAAGTTAGAAAGTTACCTTGCCAACCATTTCTCTGACGATCCTATCTTGAAATATGATTATTTAAATATATTACACAACGTAGTTCAGCGAAGTACTGTTTGCCTAATGAATCATGACTTAAGATTGACATTGAATATGATCAGGGACTTGGCTTACAAGATAAATGAGCAGCAACAGCAGCCACAATTTCAGAATCAGCATTTGGCGTCTCAGCAGCAAGTTCAACAATCGAGTCAATCCTCAGTGAAGCAACACCAACAGCCGCAACAGCCCTACTATCAGCAGCAAAAGCCAGTTTTGATCCAGTCTGGAGTCTACCGTGTTAAACTGGTCAACTACACTTTAGCCAACTCAGGTAAGGCTTGACGAGGTGCACTCGACTGCCGACAGGATTGTAAGCTGGCTAGTCAGATGAATCTCTCGATTGCCTTTCCGTTTTCATCAAAGCGACTTGAAGTTTTGAAGAGAAAGCAAGCTTAACAGCTCTCTATCATTCTCTCTTTTCACCATCTGAAGTTCCGATACCAAGAAGTTAGAAGCGCAAGAGATATAAGTTTCACTCGTTTAGTAGTTTAGCAATAATACTTGGACGTCCAAACAATGTGCATCTACCAAAATACCTCCACTGGTTTCAACTCGAGCGTTCTCTTTGGTTTCTGAATGGTTAGAAGAGGAATCTCTCGACAGCGAGACAGAGAAGACTGGAGGAGCCAAACCACCTCTGCTAGTCAATCGAGACACTTGGAGGAAAGGGCAAAAAGTATAAGGTTTAACTGATGAAGCAGGACGATTATTCGTTGGTACAGTTGTAATTCATGGGCAACAGGTTTATGTTTTTGTACCGGCTCTCGTAACTAAAGCGAGCCATCCCATGTGCTGTTTATTCCTCACGAGCACCAAGCGTAACAAAAAAAACCTATGACAATAAATAAAAAGCCAGATTTGTGAGGATAAACGACTTGCAAAGGGCGGTAGCTCCCAAGTTCTCTCATTTTATTAGATTCTATCATTTTCAGGTACTGGGTAGTCTGGCAGATCGACGTATCGGTGATGGAGCATCATTGGCAGACAATCGCAACTTGTCAAGCTGGCTGGACGAGAGTCTAAGCGCTCTCGCTCTGTGCGTATGTTAATGGAAGGAAACAAGTGTCAAACGCCAGCCCGCTCGCTTGCATGATGGATGACATCATAGCAAAACTGAACGCATGTGCTAATTCAATGGTTCGAGAAGTTTATCGAGCCAAAGGCCGTGGCATTATCATTATGCAACCGAAGCAAAAACACCGCCCTCGATCGAGCAATAATAATGTTGTCGAGCTCAGGCGAAACTGAAGGGGGATTTTGGGGCGAGTTTCGACTGTGCGGTTAGAATTGAGAGGCAGTCAGATGCGAGCTAGACAAGTTCACCAGGGTTGAGGCTACAATGTCGGCCAGATTTTAGATTGGTTTTGGTATCGAGCTCAAAAAGGAGTCTTGCTCAACTGGGCTGCGACCTTCATGCTGTCTGATCCAGGATAGGGGATTGTATCTGCTCTTGGCGGATGTTTTAGCAAAGTTTTGTAGTTCTGTGCGCAAAACTACGATCCAAAAGGGCAACTACCTCTCGCAACCATAACACCCTCCTCTCGCTTACGTCTAAATAGAGAACTTTATCAACATGCCTTATTATTTCCCGACTGCAAACCTTAGACTAGGGGGCAAAACTAGTAGGCAGCGCTCTCGTCGGGTTGACATGAGCCGTTACCTTGTTGGGAGGGCGATGTGAGTTGATTTGCTTGCGCTGATGATTCTGAAGCTCGCATTGCAACTACAACGAGTGCTTTCATTTGCTCAGCTCGGCTCAGAATCAGAGAATCCGGAAACAGAGGAGGAGAGATAGCTTTGTTGAAAAGTTCGATGAAGATTCGTAGGATGCGCTACTTGGTATCGACAAACTCTCACAGTCATCCGGTGGCTCGCTGAGGAGGATGAATGTAGTTGAGGGCCACTGGTCACCGGCCGCCTCCACCCCCTCGTCCTTCTCTCCCTCCCTCTACCTCTTTTGCTGCCTCCCGTTTATCGCGGTAAAAAGTTTCATTTGTTACCAACTAGCAACAATTGTGGCTGATGTTTGCGAATTTTAAATCCATAATCGAATTGATTAGACACAAGGGGCTGGAGGGAGCAAGAGTTAGCTGTATGTTGGGGGCTCAAGGGGAGAGGTTGAGCGAGTTGAGCCCGACCAACACTTTGCGGGCGGGAGAGCTTGTTTAAATTTGACTGTACGGGAGCAAAGTAAAGAGCTGACTAGATTTGAAAGTCGAATAATGATAATAACAACAACAATAATGATAATTCGTGTCCATGAAACACCAACAGCGCGCCGCCAAAGCTTGAGACAGTGCAGTGCTGGCTGGTTTGTTAACTAACATTTGGGCTTAGCATTGGACTTTTGTGATGAGCCCACAAAGGTGGTTGCTCTGGAGAGCAAAAGGGAGCTCGCTGGCCGGTTGCCGGACTGACTTGAGGGCAGCCCTGCTTGCTCGCCAGCGAGCTGGTTTGGAGGCAGCGGACAAGCCGGGGGGAAGGGCAAAAGGAAAGGGAGCAATTTTGGGACGGGAGAGCCAGCAAACGAACGAATGGGCAGGTGCGGGAGAGTTGAGGGAGGAGATAGATCGGTTGCTGGCCGATTCTTTCGCTTAATCAGTTTGCTGAATTGACGATTCCTCTACGGACTTTTCTGGCCGCCAGTGGCAGGTAACGCGAGCACGCATTTTGCTGGCCCATGCGAGCCAGATTGTATCTACTTGTTTCTCCATGTTGCCAGCAGGGCCAGTCAGCCAGTCAGCTAGATAGTTAGTCAGCCAGCAAGTTATCTGGCTGGCTGAAGAACAACAGCTAACCAAACAAGCAGTAACAAACATGAACAGAGCCAATCCGTCGCTTTGTAGGGCTCATTTGCCCGCTCTATCCGCCGGCGCCAGCTCGCTCGATGGTCTGCTCGGCCGTCCTTGCCGAGCTGGGCTTGATTCGAGCGGCCGCCACCTGGCTGAGCTCAGCTTGTCCTCATTCAGCGTCGTCCAAATGATTAGCAAAAATCTTGATTTGTTGTTGTTGTTGCTGTTGTTGCGGTGGCCGGAGTTAGTGCACGACCGGATTCTCTGCTCTAAATCAGTGCACGCGAACTAACCGCGGAAGGTCAGAGGCAGAGTCGACACTAAGTTGCGCTAATATCGACAATTCGTGCGAGCCACTCTCAAACTAGCGAGCCCACCACCAGCGAGCTAGCTTGGAGGTGCCCAATCAGTCGCCTATTATATTTAGCTGACGGGCTCTGATGGGTGTCAACCTGTGAATCTGGCACACGAGTTCAGCGCGGACTTGCTGCGCTGCCGCGCGCCTTGCGAGCGACCAGCCTGAGGCGCCGACCTAGCTTTCGTCTGGGCTGGTTCCGCCGCCGCCACTCCCAAAACTCCAAGAGGTTCACTCTCGTTCGAATTTTGCATTCATTTCAAATGAATATCCCACACTCAGGCGCACCGATCGAGATTTGGAGCGGCCAATTTTAACCACTGCGCCACCATCGAGCAGATCCGAGAGTCAGCCCTCTCCAAACAGTTCAAACGCTCGAACGCTCTCATGGGCACAAGCTGAAGAGAGTGTCTGGGGGTAGATAATGACACAAGCCTGTCGATTGGATGAGTACAAGAAATCGGCCACAGATGCCTATGACCTGGGCAACCGGCGGGTAACCCGCCGGTTGACTTGTTGCGCCCGCTAGCTTTCTCGCGAAAAGTAGCTTATTTAAGCGCTCGGCTCTTGGGCTGAAGGGAACCAAACGAGCGAGACCAGCGAGAGTTGGTGGCAGTTTTATTCAAACAGGAGTGGTTTGTCCGTCGATTTGATGGTGCCAAGATCGAACCATGGAAGCTACCTGCCGGCCCGATTTCTTATGGGCCCGCTGCTTCCTCTCTGTCGCAAACTGAGCCCGCAGACCCGAGTTCGATATTGAAACTTAATTTCAATAGAGCAAGGCTTTCGCGTGCGTCATCATCACCATGTCTAATAAGCTTCCTCGAGCGTGTGAGAGCTAACCTACCTAGCTCGCCAACAGGCGCTGAGCCCCTTAAATGGCCAACCCACTCTGTCGTGTGGCCAACCAAGGGCTGCTTGCGGCGCTGAAATCGAGCGGCAGGTTGGCCCGATTGTTAACAGCTTACTAAGTTCACGTTCCTTTCGCTCTCTTTTCATCTTGAAAATCCAGTTTCAAGTTTGTTTGCCGGCAGCTCGTAATGGCAACCTTAGTCTCCCCATTGAATGGGCGGGAGTTGAAGGAGGGGGAAAGGAAGGAAGCGGGCGAGCTGGCTGTCGTCTCGAGGGCTCGTTGAACGCGGACGCCGGGCCCGCCGAGATGCAGAATCGTCGCCACCGCCGCCCCCCCCCCTCCGCTCAACCTTCGGAGGGGGCACAAACTCGGCAATCTTTGCGAGGCCTCTCGGGCTTCCGACGTCGCGCACTCTCGTTGTATAATTCATTGCCGGCTAGCCAGCCAGGCAGCCAGCTAGCCGGGTTGGGCCAGTCGATGGCCAAATTGCTCGCAATCGTGCTAGCTCGCGAGCGGCTTGCTCTGCATTGCGTTGCGTTACGTTGCGTTGCGCTGCGTTGCTTTGCTTGCCCGCTCTCTCGCCGACCCATCCAAGCGGCAAAGCCTAGCTTCATTTACGATAGTTCACAGAGTCGAATGAACTATTGCACCTGTCGCCAGCTAGCTCGCGAGCACAATTGCTTGATTTGTATGCCGTTGTTCTTGCCGCCTCTGTCGGCGGCTCCTAGTTTGAGTCTGCACTAGAATCAATCATATGCACGCAAATCGCTCTATCCCTCTCCCCTTCCCCTTACCCAGTGTCAGCCTTTGGTTTGGCCGAGCGAGCGAGCTCGGCCGAAGCGAAACTAGAGACCAGACCAGACTAGACCAGACCAACCACAGCAGCCGCTAGCTAGATCAAAGCGGCCAGCTGGTTGCTCTAGTTATGACACACGAGTTAGTGGCGAGCAGAGCGCGTGTCTCTTCTCCCGCAAACCAGTTTGTTTTCTCCAACTAACAGGATAGTAGCAAATTTTCATAACCCTTTGACTGGAGAGCGCAAAGCGGGCGCTTTGTCACCAGGTCAGAGCGGTGGCCTGGTGTTATAGTTTGGGCGGAGTGTCTACACTTGACCGGATGCTGGGGATGGCTCCAGACGTCGTAAGGGGGGGAGGGGCGCTCTTTGTTTGTGCCCGTCTCCAGACTTTGGTTGTCTGGCCGCAAATTGGGGCTCAATTTCAATGGCGGCCACTGGCCATCCCTGCGAGCTCAGCCCGAGAGAGGCCCATTTGGAGCCCTTGGAAAAGCTGCCGGCGGTGGCGGCCTCCCGTTGGCCAGCTCTCAAGGCCATTAGGCGAGGCGCGAGACAATATGGACTCGGCTAGTGCCTACACCTACAACTGCAGCAGCACCAGGTTCATTGCGCAAGCCCCAAACTCTCCGAGATCTATCTCTCATCCGAGCCGCTCTCGTTGGGAGCGCTCGCGGCCAAATGAGCAAGTCACCTTGCTGGAAATGGTCCGGCCTCAAGGCTGTTGTGCATGGAACCCGACAGGCATTGCGAGCGCCATGCTATTTGCGGACCACCAGCCGCCCGGTTATATAAGCGAACCATTTGAGGTGCGACATCAAGCACAATGATGTATTCGTGCAACACATCGCCATTCGCGGAGTTGGAGCGAGCTTGTGATGGTTTGTTTTGATCGGCGTCCATAATTTGGTCCCGGCGAAAGCTAGCATAAGCAGCCTGGTGCTGCTGCTGCCGCTGCTGCCTCTACTTCAGCTCTGACATTTGGACGCCAATCGGAAAGCCCTCGGTTGGCGTTGTTATTGTTATTGCGGCAGCTCAAACCAATGAGAACGAACTCTTACTCCTGCCAGCTTGCCGCTCGCTCGCAATCCACTTTAACGCCCCCGGCAAAAGAACCTCCCAACCACTAAAAGCCAGCCAATCGCACTAGTGGAATCCACAGACTTTGCGGGAGCGCATCTGGCCCAAGTTCCCTTTGGCCAGGTTGTTGGTTCGCGGAGAAAAACTAATGCCGCCCAGATTGGCACCAACAACAACAACAACAACCGCTTGAAAGCAAACTTTGTTTTCTGAAGCCAAAAAGTTGTTTCACATCCCACCTTTCCCATTCCCCAACACCAAGATCGACCGCGCACAAGATCGTTCGAGTAGATTGCTCGTTGCGTTCAAGTGATCGGATGAAAGGAGTTTGTGGTTTGGCAGGCAGCAAACCTGCCTACTAAGGGAGTTTAGTTTGCTTTCCACTGAGAGCGGCCGACATTGAACCAGCTCGCAGCTTGATCAATTAGTCTCCTGAATCGATCTCTCAGGCTAGCCCACCAAAGCGTAAGCTTGCGGATTTGGAACTCTCGTGTTGGGGTGCAGCTCGCGCAAGAACTCGTGACTGCATTTGGGGACTCGATCTAGATTGAGCGCTCGGAGTAAGAGGCAGGCTCATGGCCAAGTTGACGTTAGCACCGAGCACCTGAGGTGGCGCATTCGTGGCAAAGGCAAGGGTCAATTCGCCGCCGCAGCCAAAGATGCTGATCAACCCTCGGCCCATTTGACCTTGCCATCGGCTCGCCTACAAAACTCTCGCCCACTTTTCCACTCTCTCGCTCGGCCACCCCTTTGCAAGCTACGTCTGGATTGCACTAGGGCGCCGATTGTTGCGCGATGTGGTTGATTTTGCAATCACCACCAATTTGGCTGCCAAATTTGCTCAATCCTTCCACGGGAATTCCAACAAAGTGACGACCATTTTCGTGTTGCCGAGTAAACAGGCAGACTCACGATTCGCAGCCGTAAGATTTAGCTCGTAGAAAACCATGGGGCACCGGATAACGGGAGTCTCGTCTAGTCGTGGTTGGATATGCACGAGCGAGCGAGTTTGCAGCTTGGGCGGCGCAGCGAGCCAGTGGTCCGCCGGTATTAAACAAATGGCTTAAACAAGCGCCCACAATCATCGAGCGAATCGGCTTAGCAACAGTGGCACCAACAGTTCACCTGTTTGCTTCTTGCTAGCAACAAGAGATAGCGGATTAACCTGGGAAATTGAGCTCGATTGGCTGCCGGCGCCGCCATCGCTGTTGTTGCTGCTCGTTTATTCTCGGAATCGAGTTGCTGAAAGGAGTCAAGGAAGAGAACTAGGGTTAGAATATCTAGTCCCTTGAATCAAAGAAAACCATTCAACACAATTATGCTTGGCTCCAAGTCTAAAAGTTGAAAGCGAGGCGAGGTAAGGCTCTTGCTCAAACTATGACGCTTCAGGTAAACTTTTAGCCCACAATTGATAAACAAGCGAGCGAAAAATTCTAAAAACTAATGCTCGTAACTGGGAGAACAGGTGAGGGCTTTGGCAAACTTATCGAAATATTCGCACTCGTTAACAAGGAAAAGATACAATGAACAACAACGACGACGATGACGGCGACGGACAAGTTTTCCTCCTTTCTTCCGCCTGGATGCAAATAATCCTTTCTCTCTAAGTTCAAGATGCTGCCGGCGCGGCTGCATCGGCGCAACACTAATCTAGCGCTCGTTTTAGTCCTCCTCCCTTCCTATAGCCTTTGGATTGCCTTCAAGGCTCAACACCAAGGGAATTGAGCTTCCCCCCCCCCTTGTTGGATCGCCACTTTCAACTTGCATGTAGCCACCTTGGCGCTGATTAATCTGCTGAATTTGGAACAAGATAGATGGATTGCGAACTGGTGCACACTCTAGACCCTGAACTTGGCAGCCCGAGCGCCTGGCCAGTTTGTCTATCGTTGGAATCAGCCTGATTGCTGTCAGCTTTGGCTGGCACGGGTAGAGCTGCTTGCGCTTGGTGGAGTTGCAGATCGGAATCGGGTGTCAGTCTACTCACGGCTTTGCAGCGACATCTGTCGAGTGTTTCCGTCGGTTCCAAGAGGGTGTTGGCGTTTAGTTGGCAACAATGGAGGATTAGAGATCCATGATTGGTTGTCCATCGTTCGAGGATAGGGTTGGTTAGGTTGGTGAGTGAAAAACTCGATTCAAGCTCGTCAGGTGTCGCTAGAGTGCTGATCGCCAGCAACACTGAAGGGCCTCTCTTGAATGCACCAACTCACGACAAATGAACGATCCAAGCTGGCGCTTCCGAGCTTGGGCTTTGCCCAATCAAAGGTAGCTGAGAGGAGCCAAGTTAATGCAATTAGAGAAGCTGACTCAGCGAACTAAGAGCGAGGAGATCTGTCCAATTTGGCTCGTCAAATGATCAGTCTATTGGAGTCCATTGAATGCGCCAGCTGAGCTCCTTTGAGCCATGGAGCTCTGCATAGCCTTGCCGACACTCCCGACTCTCCTATCCCTTCGCGTGGTGAATTTAAATTCAAAACATGACATCCTGAGAGTAGAGCCAGTTGTATCAACACGCAGTAATGTGTAGTGCAGAACTCTCATTCTGTTTAGATATTGTTGTTGCTGAGGGGGCAACCAATGCGAGCTTCAGTGGAGGAGATATTAGGCGAGCGGGCGTTTGATGATGAATGTTTGGCGGATTCACCGTTCATTAAATGTAGCTCATTGGTTTAGTTTAGTTTAGTTTAGTTTAGCTCAGTTTAGTTCAGTTCAGTTCAGTTTAGAGTGTTTCTAGGCTTTGAAACGAACAAACGCCCGTTTGACAACCTGAAAGCACCTGGAGCATCTGGTGGCGGAGTAGCTGCTGTTCGTTGGCTTGGCTAGCTCATCCAGTTTATGATTGCGGCCAACATTCTAGCCGTTCAGCCGAGCCGAATGGGCTGAGCTCGTGAGTGTTGCTTTGACTGGCTGTAGTGGCCAAAAAAGGCTCTTGCGGGCAAACATTTGCACCGGCCCAACATGCGCTCGCCGGCCCCACTAGAACGGGCGCCGCTGTTCTAGTTTTGATGCAAGATTGCGCGCGCCAGCTCTATTGCATAAACATGGAGGATAATTTATCAACATGAGCGGACTCGCCTGTCTAGCCCGATGATGGTTAAATGGATCACGACACCGGCGGGCAGGTTTTGGCGCAAGTGGTGCCAGGATTGAGTGCGTTTGTGGCGCCTAGCGGGCGCTCCGTTCGCGTAGAGCGCGCGCGCGCGCATGCACTCTCAGCCCAGCGTTTGCTTAGCTCTCACAGCTCGCTTCAGCTCAGACCGCGGCGAGTGGGCGCCGCAGAGGCTGAAGAGCTGCGGGCTAGCCTGGGGCTTGCAGGCTGGATCAAAAAGCGCTGGGGGCTCGTTCATTCGAGTTTAGTGGCCGCCGAGAGGAGTTCTAAATCGAGTCGCACATTGAGAGCGAGCGAGCGAGAGAAGAGGAAGGACCAAATTGAACCCACGACTGAGAGCCTCTGTGAGCGCAAAATTGGACGATTGTTGAGCTCGAGCAGGTGCGGCGAGAGAGTTGTGATTTTATCTCCGCTCGATCCGGTTTGCTGCGAGCACTTTGGAGGCGAGCGATCGGTGTCAAGCTGGAGGTGGGCCCCTGTCGCTGTCGTCGTCGTCGTCGTCGTCGTTGTTGTTGTCGCTTAGGTTAGGCCGCGAGAGGTCCCAGGCAGAGCGACAGAAAGAGAGAGCGGAAAGCAGTGGGCCGAAATTGGGGTTTCCGAGGAGGAGAGGGAGGCGGCAAATGTTTGAGAGCGAAGCTGGCTGCAAGCAAGCGGGCGACAAGCGAAGGAACAAGAGGATCCACCAATAAAAGCGGAGCCCCATGGCCGGCGAGCGGCGCCCTGGATAAGCAGGTGAGTTGAGCGCGCCTGGCCCCTGGGATGAGCCGGCCTGAGCAAGCGAGCTGGGGACGATGTAAGCGATGATTATTTCGCCTGCCGACACAATTTACGGCTCCCCTCGAGCTGGCTTAGGTTGCACTTGCTGCTGCAGCGGCTCCATTGTTGATTGGCTGGTTATTTTCCACCGCAGCTCGAGCCAGCCAGCCAGCCAGGCAGCCAGAGGGATGGATGGATGGATCCGCCCGACGCTCTTCGGTCGGCGGCCGGGCGAGCGAGTCAGCGGGCGAGCGGGTGTCGCTCATTAAAATAGAATGCCTCCCCCGGCTCCAGTTAGATGTTTGATCGCGTTCAACATCATAGGTTTGGCGGGCGGCTTGTTTTGCGCTCGCCCCTCAGGCTCGGTTGTTGCGGTGGAAGCCGGTAGCTCGCCTGCAACTGACACTAATATCCACTGCAGAGGGCGCGCGCACCGCAGCGGCCGCGAGCCAGCCAGTAAGCCAGCCAGCAAGCCAGCCAGCAAGCCAGTCGGCGGCCTGCTCGCTGAGCCCGCCTCACTCCAAGTTGTTTTCCCCCAAATTTCCATTACCGTCAGCGATTGAAATCATTATTATGCTCGTTATGATTATGAATAATATTGATTGAATTTGAGCCGGGCCAGAATTGGCTTGCGGGCCCAAGACTGGCGCCGGCAAGTCTGGCGGGCCGACTAGCCGGGCGGCCAGCTGGCGCGCTCGCCCGCTGGAAAACAATGGCTTTTTCACCAAAGCTCAAGCCCCTCAAATGAAGCCATTGAGTTGCAGCAGCTTCCCCGCCGACACCATAAGCTCGCGGGCAGATTTGGGCTGGAGCGAGAGCGGAGAGTAGAGAGCAGAGAGTTTTGAGCCGAGAGAGTCGGAGCGGCCTCACGAAGCCCGCCGCTTTCGCTTGCCGCCGCCGCCGCTGCCTGCGAGCTCGTGCGAGCACGTTGCCCGAGAGGCGACCAGCCTCTGGGGCCCAAACCTCTTGCGGTTGGCTGGCTGGCTGGCTGGCTGGCGAGAGTGGGCGTGCTTCTTGGGGAGGCCTGTAAATTCCGATTCAATGATCTCGGCGATCGATTTGCGCCAGAC
>Ga0268249_1000099_pt1 | contig 57483 bp, 44 predicted proteins | sample AgamicAtPe_FD_200257 | JGI IMG/M metagenome (GOLD analysis project Ga0268249, IMG submission 200257) | Agave microbial communities from Guanajuato, Mexico - At.P.e (v2) (version 3) | ecosystem: Host-associated > Plants > Phyllosphere > Phylloplane/Leaf | place: Guanajuato, Mexico | collected... | reverse complement strand
TTCCACTTCCACTTCCACTTCCACTGTCTGAACAAACTTGACTCTTTCGAACAACTCGACCGTCCAAAACTTGCCGCGGCCGCCGCTGCTTGCTCGGCCGGCGCCTCAGCCGCTTCGAGCTGACCAGCTGCTGCTGCTGCCAGTCGGCGCCCTTCGCCTTCAGCGGGCCGGCCGCTAGCTTTGGCTGGGCGCGCGAGCTCACCATTGGGGCCGGCTGGGTTTGGGGCCAGAGAGGGTTGGGTGTGAGGCTCGCTGTCTCTCGCTCCTCTCATCCAATCTTGCGCTCGCTCTCTCACCTTTGTGCGCGATGTTGGTGTTGGTGTTGTCGCTGGTGCTGGTGCTGGTGTTGGCTTGCGCGCGGCCTGGAAGCAAATGGAGGCTTGAGCGGCTCCTCGAGTGCCGCACGCTGATCGGGGCCGAACGTAATTGTGGACGACTGAACTGAAACAACCACAGACTCCAACGACAACAGCGCCCGCGACACAAGCGCAGAGCGAGGGCTGGCTTGGCCAGAGCAACAGTGGGATCAACAGTTGATTGCATGCGGCCAGTGACGCTGCTTGCGCCGCCGATGCTGGTTCATTGCGCATCGGCCGCGCATCTCTCGCAAGTTTATCTCGATGGAAGAGGAGAGAGCAAACGATCTGCGCTGCCGCTGGCTGGATATTAAAAGTTTGCCTCGCTCGTATCTCTCGCCCTGCTCTGCACAAAAATTTGGCCAACTTTGCGCGCCCGCCGCCCAGAGCGGAGGAACGCGGCCTGGGGGGCGGCAGGCGGCGCGCGCATCCGACCCCCGCGTTGGCCCGGCCGCCTTACCTGCTGGCTCTGGCCGCCTGTTGCTGGTTGCGCCGCCGCGAGCAGCAGCAACCGGCGGACGCGCGCGCAGAGCCAGGGGCCTAATGAAGGCCGATGGGACGGCCAGCAGCAGCCGCCAGTCAGCCGCCAGTCAGCCAGCCAGCCAACCAGCTTGTGCTGCATGAGAGCCCAAACGATGATCTATGGATCAACTTGGGCCGGATTTAGAGGCCAAGCGCTCACAATAATGTACACATAATGGACAGGAGCAGATCAAATAAAACTGCCTCCATCTCGCAAGCCGCTAGCTGGCCGGCTCGCTGGCCAGAGGCCATAAAAGTTGCGCTCGCTCCTCTCGGACAAAGTGGCCGCCAGCCAGCCAGCCAGCCAGCTAACCCCAAAAACAGGTGGCGCCGACTTTGGCCTACAGGTTTGCAGTTCCATTGGGCGGCCAATGCGACACTCGCTCGGCGCCATTCATCACAGGACAGGCGAGCCCGTCGTTGTGCAGCCCAAGCAGAGCGGCTCGCTTCCCCCCGATTCAAGCCTCTAATGGCAAATCTAATCTAGCCAAATGGAATCCAGCAGTAGGAGCGCCACTGATACCTCAAACTCGCCACTGGCAACTTGTTTCCAACTTTATAACACGCCTAAACTTGGCCTAAAACGCAGATCCAATTTTTCGTCCTCCTCTCGCGCGCTGCCAGTCAAACCAAATCTTCCCATCTAACTCTCGGCTCCATTTCCATTTCCACTCCCTCTCACCTGGCTAGCAAAGAGCAAAGGGAAAAGAGCCTCGAAGCTGGTAGACCAAACTAGTCGGCCACTATCAGCGGACATCCGATCGTGTTCTTGGGCGAAAACTAAACGAACGACTCCAGTGGAACGAGTTGCCTGCGCTAGCTGACTCAGACTGATTTATCGGCCGTCAATCTGGCCAACTGGGCGAGCAAGGATTGAGACTTGCCCTTCGACTTGGACTTGGCGACACTTGCTCGCCGGCCAAATCTCGCCAAACCAAAAGGCTCCTATAAGGCGAAAGGAAATCCATAAATGTTGCCCGCTCATTACTATATGATCTGATTCTTTTATTTGAGATACGTAACAGTGAACTGAGGAGGAGAAGGGACGATTGCGGATGGAGCTGAGTAAAATATTACTTGTTCCAACCAAAGATTGTCCCCAAAGACGAACACAATCGCTCTTTATATCGCTGAGTGTAGTTGGTGAAAGTGGAGCGCACGATCCCTGGAATTGAAGCCCCTCGGACGACTCATTTTTAACTCTCTTGAACGAACGAATGTGTCCTTCTTGACCTCTATCTTCGTATTTGAGACTTGAGCGCATTTAGTGGATGCGAAACTCAACATTAGAGCCAACTGAGCAGAGACAAAAAGCTCTATGCCTCTGCTGCACGCTCCTGGCCTCCCTTTCGGCATTCACCTCCTTCTCCGGCCAAATCCATGATGGCCCAGAGCCCCGATGCCGCCCAGCGAGTGGCCCGCAAAGCCGCCGTGCAAGAATGGGTGCGGAATTGGCGGACCTATGATGGGCTCGTGGTTTACATTTATCCTGACTGGAATTGGCAAGGGCAGGGGAACTGGCGCAAAGCCAAAACCTGGCGGCGAAAGTAAGGCGGCCGCAATGAGGAGCTTGACAAACTTCTTGGCCAACTCGTCGTGGACTCCGCAATGGACGTGCTGCGCTAGGAGCGATAGACTCAACACTATGGCCAGTACGAACGTTAATTGTGATGATTTCATCTTTGTTATGTGCTTGATGAACTTGCCCTTTTGCTTCCTTAGCTCAATTGATAGGCGAATGGCCCCGATAATGCTCGCCGCAACTGTCTTTCCGTTAGCCTCTATCGCCCTCTATCCGCGAACTCTACTCCTTTGGTGGCGCTTGCTGAGTTAGATTTCCCTCTTATGGCCGGGTTGCTGTCTGATAGCTGTTGTTGACTCTTCATCAAGTTGAAAGCGAATGACTAGAACAGGAGAGTTGTTCAACCAACGGTTTTACATTCAGTTGGCGGGTTGAATTTTGAGCGAATAAGCGAAATGAAACTCCTTGGTCAGCTTCGTTCCACTTCGCGCTCTACTTCACTAATTGTCATTTTATTCACAAGCTTTTCCCAGGATTGCCTGCAACCTGGCCACTGTGGCTATCCAACTCCTCTATCGCCTTGTCCAACATTGCAACGCTCGCTTTGTTATTCCGCCTCTCTAGCAAGACCAATGCCTCTAAATTTACGTCCCTGGAAACATTTTCCATTGTTTGCCTCAGCGATTGCTCATAAAAGCTTGGACGGTTGCACCAAATAAACGCACCAATTGGAAGACTTAAATATAAGAACATCCTAAACGTTTCGAGGCGCCAACTACCCATGTTCGCTTTCACTGGGCGAGTTGTATAATCCTTTGGTCAAAATACGAAGTGAAAATAGATATCTAGTAGAATAAGCGATAGGATTTGGTTCATGAAGCAAGTTTTATAACAAGACGAATTAAGAATTCTGTTGATGCTAGTTGCAAGTCTCGGAAGCATGACCATGCATTCCCCTTGAGCGCCACTCCACTGTATTGTGCCTGTGTGTCGAACACACAGAAAGTCCTTTGGTAGGAGATTTTATTCAGCGAGCGAGCTAGGCCGCTCAGGCACAAAAATGAGAAAAATAGAACTGAACTCGCTTGGCTCTTGGTAACCTTCCGCCTTCATTTTCACAAGAGAATATTGGGCGAAACTAACGAGAAACATCTGCTCCTTGATCGAGTTCATAACAACAAGATTGAGCTATAGAAATCTCCCGTAAGAAACCCTCACCGCTCGATCCGTAGGTTAGCAAGAGGCAATCGGATTGTAATGCGCCAACTCCTTCATCACCTATCGCAAACTAACTGCTGATAATTGAGAGCGCCGCTTATTGTTGAAATCTCGCATCATTTCCAATAACCTTCGCACCAACCAAAATCCGTTCGGGTTTCAAGGTTATCTTTTGGCAAACCATCCAATCAATAGCAATAGTTGCTTAAGCTCGATCCAACGATTATGCATAACGATAGTCAAGACGAGTCGGCTCGTGTCCGACACGTCCCAATACATATAGAATCAAGACAGGGGAGAGACAACCAGAGGCAACATGCTAATCAACGCCAACAGGGCCACGATCAATACAATGGTCATCAATTCGATCATCATCCAAGTTTTTATTCTGACTACTCAAGTCAGACGTTGCCAAATACCAGCTCCATCAATATAAATTACAAGCCTCCGCCGCCTGCTCGCCCATCCTCTCAACAGAGCCAAAGGAACCCAAGTGCCAATGATCAACGAAACTCATCGTACACTCAGGACCAACATCCTGACCAGATCAGGTCGAATAGTGCTGGTAGCTCTCGATTTCAAGGCAATCATGATCCAGGCAATTTAAGTGCAAACAATTCGGACAAGCTAGTCAACTCCCCAGAACCCATACCACTGCCGCCGCCTCCTCCCTCCGAGAATCTCCCAAAAGTGAGCACCAACCAAGGCCAGAACAATGATGCGCAATCGCAACCAACTCAACCAGAGCAAGATAAAGCTAAGAACGCGAATCCCGAACAAACTGGGGAAGCCAACATATTGTGTGCCATAAATTCGATTAAATCAGATTTGACGAATTTACTGCAAGAAATAACCAAGTTTTCGGGGTTGTCTGCAAAATCAAAGGAATATCGTTACTTGGACGAGATGCTGACTCGATGTATGCTTAATCTTGACAACATCGAAGTTGGAGACTCGACAGACTTGAGGCAACATAGAAGGACTGCAATCAAGTTTGTTGACCAAGCTACAGACATTTTGCAACGAAAGCTGCAGATAAACACAGACATACAGAATCTTTCAGAGAATATGGCGACAATTCAGTAATATTGTGGAACTCATTCTAACACAAACTGCACTGGATCGTCTCTCAAGCGCCAATATGACATCTATCTCATCACTCACACAACCAACCTAAATCTTCTTGGAGGTTTACTTATGCGAAAGAGTGAGAGTAATCAGTAGCCTGTCGACCGTTTATTAACAAAACCACCCAAAATTATCTTAATTACATGTTCTTATTATTTAAGAGGCTCGAGTCTCATTGAGTTGCTTCGGTCGTACGAGTACTGTTAGATGGGCGTGTGGTAGATCGTCTCTGACTCTGTCGCGTATTTGCCCTCCTGGTCGCGGGTCTGGTTGTCGCCCTTCTCGTTGTCGATTGCAGTTTATCAATGGTTGATGCGCTAACTGAAGTGCTAGGCGCTGGACTTTCCGTTGTCGTGGTAGACGGAGTTGTCCTTGTGCTTGCTACTGTTGTCGTCGATTGTGACGAAGGTGCCAAAGGAGTTGTAGTTGGAGCTAATGTCGAGGTTTGGTTTGACTGCAAACTATTTGACCGCACTGTAGTAGTATCGTCAAGTTTATCTAAGTTTATGTCGTAGTTTCCGGTGTCTCCTATTTCCTCGTTGAGATTAGCGTCAGGCCTCATGAAAGCCTGCAGAGTTGAATCCAGGACAGAGTTTCCAATCTTCTCGAGGCTGGCAACTGTGTTGATGGCTACCAAACTATTCCTCATAAGGTATAAATTGTGTCTAATTCTATACAGTAGAGTATTCAAAGGTCTCAAGCGCACCAGTATGTTGTATTGTCGTGTCCTTGTTGCATTATTGATCATCACGCCGATCTATTAGACAAGCTTATGTTAGTTTGGTCGCAGAATGGACGTCTGCTAGGCCGAACTTTAAACTTACCTCATCTTGGAGCGAATCTAGATCTGTTAGTATCTCGGTGAACTTTTGGCCTCCACCTGCGTTCTCTTGGTAGGCGATATTCTGATCAGTTGGCGCATACATTGAAGTGGAATTGTACAACAACTTTCCAATATCAGCATCAAGAGCATGAAGACGATCAACAATGTCTTTGACAAATGTTCGATCGCTTATTCGTGGCTCGAGTCCGATTTTGTTGCTCACAATCGATGCATTTCCTCTCTCATGTTCACTGCCACTCGAATCGCTCAAACACAGTCCACCTTGAATCGCCAATACGATAACTGATTGAATCAAGATCAGACTAATCATTATTTGAGCCATATTGAATCTCGGTGTAAAGCCCTCGTATAACTTTGTCATAACTCATTGAACAGGTAAGTCAGTCTGTGCAAGTTTTCTCCAGCTCCACATTCTAAATTACTGATCAAAATTTTGAACCTTGGAACAAGAAATTACACGGCCAAGTTCAATGTCATCATATCTTATGGGTTCAATGACTTATCTTGCATCCGAAGAAACTTTCAAGCTAAAACTTGAAGCTACCGGCAAGCAAAGCCCAGTTCGTTTGCCATCCGACGCTCAACCTGTTGATTGCACTGGTCCGCGCTCGGACGACAGGGGAGTGCTGGCACAACCTTGTGCAACTCTTGGCATCTATGATGGCGGACTCTCGTCTTGTATGACTGATGGAGCTGAGAATTATCAAGGATACTCGTAGTCAACAATTAGATTTTATATAAAGTTTTTAAACAGATAACAACGGCTTAAAGTTGGTTAAACACAACAAATCTATCAAGTTTGACTGGGCCGATGCGGTTTGTAATAATAACCTATTATGGCGAATACAATCATATCTAATGCCATTACGGCTGCATAGAATAGGAAATCGTGGGCTAGACTCGTGAAAAGGTGCATCGATTCAACTGCTACCGTTAGCATGTTACCAAATGCTGTGGTTAGACTCCAGGCGCCCAGAATGAGTGACTTCATATGATTTGGGGCCATCGAATAGCTGAACTCAAGACCTGTTATGCTGAACATAACCTCAGATATTGATATAAGAAAGTATGGGGCCAGTTGGTAAAGGATGCTTATACGATACTTGTTGTCCTGTAACACTTCGTGTTCGATGTAAACATTGGAAGCATCCTTCTGATGAACTATTACAAGATTTCGTGTTCCAGTTTCCAATGATAGGCCGTGCTCTTCGCTGCCGTTAATCAAACCATCGCTGCTCTTCAGATAGAATCTTTCTCCACTTGATGAGACATCTAAATCAATATAATCACCGAGCAACACTTGTCCATCTCTATGGATAAAATTGAACTGCAATTGTGATGTCCCATTGAGCTGGCTGTTTACTAAGTTTGGCTTCCGAGCTAGAAATATGTGCCGTTTTTCGGCCACAACTGGACTCCCAAAAGCCTCGTATATCAGACGGATTCGAGCCTTGCCTGGTGGTGGGAGATCCAATGAATCATTAAATAATTTGTATGCCAACCTTCCGTTGCCTTGCTCAATATAAAGCAGCCGCACCGACTTGTCTGCTAGTGGCCCAAAGCTGAACTCGTGGTCCATGTTGGGGTTGAATGGGCATCCAATTTTGCTGGTCGTTTCATTGTTCTCTTGGAGACTGCCACGCAACCTGAACCTCATCTGATAGTTGTTCAAGAAAGTTGCGTTTGCCGAGAGAACACTGATAGACTCGGACTTCAGCGGGTTTAAGCTCTCGAATGGTTGGGCTAGTTTCGTTTGATTATAATCGGCTTTTACTTGGTTGCCGGGAATCTGCACGTATGAGATCATAGGTTCCACTATAGAGCACTCGCTCAGTCCATTGACAATGAGTAGATTTGCACTTCCAGCGAGAGGCTCATTGGCCGGGGTGAATTTTTGTATCTGCACCTCAATCATGGCCGAGAGGACAAAGGTGAGAGCGGCCAGTAGGCCGCCAACTGACATTCGTTGTATGGGTTTGGTCAATAGGTTGCAACGATTTAAAGTTGGGTAGATGAAAAATTCAAACAACGGAATAGACATCAGCAGTAGCAGAGGGTTTGCAACGCTCATTTGGTCGGGCTGTATGACGAATTTAGAACCAAACACCTTTCCGTCCATTCTGGTCGCTTGGAGGGTCCATAAGGAGCTTTGTTGGTCGAAAAGGCACCAGTAGACTGGAATAGGCACAAATAATAGAAGGATTCCTAACACAGAGCGGAAATCTTCAATTGAGCGCTGATCAAAACGGTCAGAGGCCAAGAGTAGCCAATGGTTGCTTATTTGCTTCTTCGACTCGCCTTTCTTCGACCCACTAATATGGCCACTCGGTCTCGTTGGGGCTTTCGCTTGGGCTTCTAGAGTTCTGGTGTACTTGGTGGACACATCCTCGTTGCTGCTAACCGATAAACTCGAGCTTGATGTGCAGTCTGAAAGGGCTACGCTGGCGGTGAGTTGAGATTCAGGTAAGGTGGCGCCCGTTAATTTGCGCTTCAGAGCCAACCACACGCACTGACAGAAGGCAACAATAACGTTGCTTTCTGGTAGAGGAACCAGGGTGTATTGGTTTTTTGCCGCCAAAAATACCAGGATTGCGACAAACATCAACAGACAGGGCAAACCGAACGCATAGGGGTAACAATCTGATCTGTTTACGCATCGAAAGTCGCTTCTCAATAAAGGCGTTACGAACATTGATATGAGGGAGCCCAGGTTTATAGCTCCATAGAACAGTGAGAAGAAAGTTTGGCGCCACCTGTCTTCATGGGCCAGGAATTGATCGCCACCTAGGGCGCTAACGCATGGCTTAATACCACCAGTCCCTAGGCCAATCATGAACAAGCCTAAAAAGGTTGCTCCAACTGATAGGAGGCCTGAATCCCAAAATATTGCCGACAAAACAAGCACTAGCTCGCCCAGAAAGTAGATGATCGACAAGTATAGAATGGTCTTGAATTTGCCCCAAATGGAATCGCCAAGAATGGCCCCAAGAATAGGTGTTAAATAGCACAATGATGCAAACAAGTGGAATGAAACCGTTGAAGCTGCATCAGAGAAGCCCAGGACACTTCTAAAATACAAAACAAGCACAGTTCTCAATCCATAATATGAGAATCTTTCGCAAAACTCGTTGGCCACAATGAAGAGCACCCTCTTTGGGTATGGCCGATCAACGACAACTAGTTCAGTGGGTAGCGGCAGCGAGAGTGAGCTTTTCAGTTGATGGAGCTCACCCTCTCTACCCTCACAGTCTGACTTCCTGAGCGACTTGTTAAGTTCTATAAGTTCCCTAGTCAGAGCTTGTTGCTGTTCCTGTTGCACAGTATTCAGCTGAGCACTAATTCGGCTCGCTTGACTGGCTTGCTGTGCATCATTCCTCTTGAGGCTCATACTTTTCTGAACTCTATGTCTAACGGCTGGCGTTGGCACGGATCTAGTTGATCCTCTTCTCTGACCGCTATGCTCCCTGTTCGCATGTGTCAAATGCACCTATTTGCTCGAGGAGATTAGAATTGACCGCCAGGCTTACTAATTTAAGTCCCATCTAATCGTAGACTTACGTTTTCCAGGTTTACAGGTGATGACGTAGCGTCAAGAGATCCGTATTGAGACGCAACGACATTGTCGTTGCCCTCTAAGCTCATTTCTTCGCTGCTCGGCGAATTTATGTCACTTTAAACGTTGCTAGGGAGTTTCAAATTGCAGTGATTTCACTCAATGTTGATCAAAGTTGTTTCGTTGATGGCATTTTATTTTGCGGTTGATGATTTTAGGGCCAAAACTATAGTTTTGAATGGTGGCCAAGTATGAGAGAGTTTAGGTTTAGCCTGATTGTTATGTAATTTGACGTCAAATAATAAGCTCGCTATTGGTCTCTGACTCGCACATCCACTGACTGATCGGCTAGCCAAACTCTAACACTACCATGCTCAGCGCTTTCTCAACTGCAAAGTCATCCAGATCAACAAGTGCGGCAGCTCCCTTTCCAAAACATGTAAATTGCACGCGTATCGTCCAATTAGAATTGGACCACAAAGAGGATCTGTTGTATGATGATTACTGAGCGACAGCAGCTCTCTCTGCCTCTCTCTCTCTCTCTCTCTCTCTCTGTGTCTCTTCGTGGATCGGATTGTTTTGATTTTGTGCTCTACTAACTTTTCAAAGCTGAACCAAAGTTCGGTCTCAATTGTTAACGACCCTGGACAAAGTATGCTGCGGTTCAACGAATGGCCAAGGATTAGGAGGTTGGCAACAAGGGTGCAGGCAAGTCGACTGACGCAATTGCAGGATTTGAGGCAAAGGTGAGCTGGGCTGGCCGAGCTTTTGATTTTAATTTCACTTTCAATTTCAATTTGCTTCATTCGAACCACAATCGTCATGATGACACTCCTAAACCATTGGGCCAATCACAAAACTGGTTCTGGCTCGGGTTGGAGCTCCCTCCAAACGCAAGTCATTCGCACCAGACCAAATCGCATAACTATGACCACCACCACTAACAACAACAACAACAACAACATATGAGCATCTTTGCGCTCGACTATTGCTGCTGATGCTGCCGCAGCATACACTCTAAACCACCCTTTTAATGTTCAATATCTCTGAAGCCGCCAAAAGTAGACCTAAAGCGAGCGTCCATCTGGCGACACAGTGGCGGACTTATCAGAAGCGACAGGCCAAGCCATGATCGGCCAATCCTCATGTTAGCCTACCTCTCTACTAATCGAACCAAGCATCTCAACCCTCCGCACGCCAGAACTAGCTAAGCTGCACTGGCCATCCTCTGGTGTGCAACCTAACCCCTCCTCACCTCAACTGGCCACCAAAGTTTCCTCGCGAGCAACCAAAGGCTGCAGCCCGTAGAGAGGGTTTAAGAAAACTCGATCGGCTAGATTTCGGCCAACTGGTTGGACGAATCGAGAGCTTGTCCTTGCAATACATTGAGCTCGCTACATGTAGTCGCCCTCTGAGATTATAACTGTTTTGTACGAGCTCCAAGCAAAAAAGTTGTGTGATGGAATGCGATGCACTCTCGAGTGAATAAACTTCGCTGGTCGTAATGTATTCTGGGCTCATGATGGATCTTTCAGCAATCAAAAGTGAGCTTGACATATGAGGACAACTGACGGGACTGGTTGACCAATCCAATCTAGATCCACAAACCGCGCGTCCGTTATCCAGATTTACAATCAAACACGGCTCAAGGCTCGCTTGCCTCCTCTCCTCCACTTTCAGATCCTCCCAACAAAGATGGAGCTGGCACCAGCGAGGGAGGACAGCTCGCACTTGTAGCTCACAATGAGTTTGATGGATGCTCTGATCTCCGCGACATCAGGTCACAAGCAGAGCACTTGACCGGTTTGCGCTTCCAGGGCGACGCAAAGGCAAGTGTTGCGTCACTCTCCACTTTGCAAGGTATCCCTCGCACTGGCCTCACTGGAGCACGTTTATGTTGCACGTTGTAGCGGCCCGTGCGCGAACGAGCAAGCAAGCGAGTGAATCGAGCGACTCAGCGAAAAATCGGAAAATCACCATCATCTGTCCACTTGTCTCGCATATTCTAATCCATCGTCAAAACAACGTTTTCATCTTAGTGTCACGCAATCCCATCATTCCTCACATCTTTACCATCTATTTGCGGTCTCTGAGAACTTCTTTTCACCGTTACTACCCTATCAAGTTCTAATTGCAACCGCAACAACAATACAGAGCCTACTCTTTGGCCTCACAGGCAAGCAACATCGAGCTTCAATCGCAAACCCGAGCAGACATCTCGCTCATCGATTCATCAAGACTGAGCAACTGTGAGTTCAAGTACTAACAACACTGCTTAGAAAAAAAGTTCCAAATTTGGCTGGATATTAGACGAGCGAAGCAGAGAACTTGAGTCATCTGTTTGTTGATCACAAATCAATATCTTGTATCAATAAGAGTGCCATTGCTTAGCTGGAGCAACGGTCTGTTGGCAACTACGGCATTAGCTGATGTCATCGAGTATCTAACAAGCTAATGGTGTTTGAACTTCACTGCTCGGCGGCTGTAACAAGCAAAAAGTTCTCCTAGGCAACTAGTTCCCTCAAACCTCAAGTTTCATAGTGTTCGTCGTTTGATCACCAAGTCGTATTGGCACCATAAACTTCTGCTCAATTTTATTACATCCGATCAATGGTGGCCTGATAAGCAATCTCTAGCCACGTCCAATCACTGAGCCACCGCTGCAATATTCTATGCAATAAATCGTTGTCTCAATAATCAAACGAGATCGCGAGAATAAATTCTATCACTTCTCAGCCACCATTGACATCTTGATAGACGTCATCATTAGGAGGAACATCCTAATGTCCAAATGTGGCTATAATCAACTGATGGGCATTGATGTAGTCTAGTTGCTTAATCGATCATTGGCGCCGTTGCTAAGGGTATATCGATTGATGTTAACGATAAAATTAGGCTAAAAATTCGCCTCGAACAACTGATCCATAATTTGCGACCTTAATCGCTAACACAGCAATCAACTTCTCTCGGTGAAGTAATACGATCTAGATTATCACATCAAAGATTCAGTCTCAACAATCTGCCGCCAACCTAGCATAACTTCGCAATTGATTCGCTAGCCTCCATATGTGGCCTGTTTATCTTGTTATGGCAACTCGGCAATCTGAAACAATCACTCCTACCTTCCTGGAATGCAACACATAAAATTAAGTCCAACCTTTTCTCTATTCCACAAAGCTTGATATAGCCCGGTCTTGATAGTGTGCATTCGGTTTTTCAAACGACCCGTGATAAACTCCCCGCAATAGTCAACCAGTCAATCAACGAACTCAACAGAGACAAACCACAATCCGGTTTTATATATTGATACCTACCATCTACGTTCATCACACCTCGAAACTGCAAGTGTTATTTTGCTGTCCAGACTCATCAGCTCAAACATTTGATATCGACATGGACTCAAAAATTAACGATTACTCAGCTGGGGATCCATTCTCTGGTGAGGATGGACTCTCTGCCGTAGAATTATTTGGTCACGGTGATGGCATGACTTATGATGATTTTCTAGTACTTCCAGGTTACATTGACTTCTCGCCGGATCAGGTTGATCTTCAATCTCCCCTGACCAAGAAGATTAAAATCAACGTTCCTCTTGTGTCATCACCGATGGACACAGTGACAGAATCTGAGATGGCTATCGCCATGGCTCTGTGCGGGGGAATTGGTATCATACACCATAACTGCTCTGTAGAGGTACATGCAAATGAAGTTCGCAAGGTCAAGAAATACAAACACGGATTTATTCGTGATCCTGTTGTTTTGAGCCCAACAAATACTGTGAAAGATGTGATTGAAGTAAAGAACTCTAAAGGTTTTGCAGGCATTCCAATAACTGAGAACGGAAAATTGGGCGGTAAATTGATGGGCATTGTAACATCGCGTGACATCGACTTTCTGAGCGGAGGCGACCTAGATTGCCCTCTGAGCAAAGTCATGAGCACCGACCTAGTCACTGGCCTCAGCAACGTTTCTCTCAAGGATGCCAATGATATCTTGCAGAAGAGCAAGAAAGGCAAACTGCCGATAGTGAACGTTTCCGGTGAGCTCGTTGCATTGATGGCTCGCTCGGATTTGAAGAAGAGTCGTGACTATCCCTTTGCAAGTAAGGACGAGAACAATCAGTTGCTTGTAGGTGCTGCGATAGGTACCAGGCCAGAAGATAAAGAGCGACTGAGGGCGCTAGTTGAAGCCAAAGTTGATGTGATTGTCTTAGATTCATCGCAAGGTAACTCAGTCTATCAAGTCGAAATGTTGCAACACATCAAGAAGACTTACCCACACATCCAAGTTATTTGCGGCAATGTTGTCACGATGAAACAAGCCAAAACGTTAATCGATGCTGGAGCTGACGGTCTTCGTGTAGGTATGGGCAGTGGATCGATATGTATCACGCAAGAAGTGATGGCCTGTGGCAGACCGCAAGCAACTGCAGTTTATAAGGTTGCCGGCTATGCGAAAAAATTTGGCGTTCCGATCATTGCAGATGGTGGAGTTTCATCAACTGGGCACGTTATCAAAGCTCTATCTCTCGGTGCATCAACTGTTATGATGGGCTCAATGCTAGCCGGGACCAACGAGGCGCCAGGAGAGTACTTCTTCTCAAATGGAGTCAGATTAAAGAAATATAGAGGTATGGGAAGCCTAGACGCGATGGATTCGAAACAAGGCCAGGGTAGCTTGCAGCGCTACCATCAAACCGAATCTGACAAAGTTAGGATCGCGCAAGGTGTTTCAGGTTCCATCGTCGACAAGGGCTCAATCCACCGTTATCTCCCGTACATTGTTACAGGTATTAGGCTTGGCTGCCAGGATATCGGAGCCAAGAGTTTATCGACGCTTCGCGAAATGGTATATGCTGGCGAGATCCGTTTCACCAAGCGAACGCAAGCTGCTGTGTCAGAGGGCAAAGCAAGTCCAGCCATCTTGGATGCCAAAACCTAGACTGTCTCACGGATGAGTCATTCGGGTCCATTGATCAACTATACACTCCATAAAAAACTTTACTGAGTCACTCGGAGGTTTTAAGTTTATTCAATTCGGAGGTCACATGGTCTAAGTTCTCTTGCAGCTTGAGGCATTTAATCATGGTTTCCTCCAACATCAATTGCATTTTCTTGGTCGCTTCGCGAGACACGCTCTCCGATTCAGTTAGTGATAGCTGGCTTCGTTCTTTAAGAAAATCAACCACTTTCTTGAAACTGGGCTTCTCAGACAGAATGTGGTTCACGTTGTGAGTGAATACACTGTGCCTGTTTGAAGGGGGATTGAGGTTGCTGCAATAGTTCTTGGGACTACCTATCGTCTCACTGCTCAAGCTGGCTGCCCTCTGAGCCTGATCCATGAAATAATGTCTGATAATTTCTGATTTATTCGCAAGATCCTCATAGAGCGACGCATTAGCTTGCTCCATATAAGATAGCTTCTCTTCAAGCATCCATTTATCTTGTTGCATGCGAGCTATACGCTCAACTAACGCTGCTTGCTCTTCGGCTAGCGTCCCATCACTTGTACTATGGCCGATAATATACGAGGGAGAATTTAATTTCTTCCTCAGATCACTAATTTGCCCTTGCATAAGATTCGATGAGCTAGGTTGTTTAGATGAGGTGATCGAGACATTGGATGAGGATTGATCCAATTTAGAAGCACTCTCGATGGATGCAACATGCTGCATTGAATCCTCTGATGTGTTATCAAATGGCTGTTGGACAGTTTCGCGATCCTCTGAATCGATTGAGCATAGACTCAAAGTTTCGTTTAGAACATTATCACCAACTCGCGTTTTAACTGGCACAAAACTCCACGAACCGACTGAGTTTGTATCTTGGTTGAGGCGACTGCCATTGCCATTACTGCTACTATTACCGTTGGTGCTCGAAGAATTGCTCAATCGACTTCGATTTTCAAGGTCCGGACCACTTGGACCAGTTGATTGCTCGCTTAATAGATTTTCGAGTCGCTTTTGCAACGTATCAGTCCGATTTTTCTCTATCGCAAGCTGACGTTTGAGTTCCTTGACGATTTGGAGACCCTTCCGTTCATGTATCCTACGCTCTTCAGATTGGCTCTCTAACCTTTGATCCAAGTTTTTAATTTCACCGTTGAGTCTATCCAGCTCATTTTTCAACGTGTCACGTTCAATAATGAGTTCGTTTAAGCTATTGTTATGCTGCTGCCGTTCATTATTGAGGTCGGCTTCTTGTTGCTTAATGATATTGTTCAACTTGTCTTGATATTCTTTCTGAAGGATGTCGGATTGCCTTAAGTGATCATTGTTAATCTCTTTCAGCTTTAAATTCTCTCCTTCTAGCTTTAGAATTCTTTCATTTAGGTTTTTGTTTTGAATATCCAATTGTTGCACGATTTCTGGTAGCTTCTCATTTCGTTGTTGTATTTCTTTAGCCTTGTGTAACAACTTCTTGTATTTGGCCTTATAATCATCGTCCTTGTTGCCCTTGGCAGTATCACAACTGCCACTCACTGTCTCAATCTCACGTCGTAATGTAGTCGAGGTTATCTGGAAATCTCTCTCTTGTTCCTCAAGTTTCATCTGTAGAGAGCAGATCCTCGCCTTGGCCGCCTCGAAATCCGCCTGGCTCCTCCGATTCTTCTCGGCCAATTCATAATTTTTGGTCTTAAGCTCAACTAATTGATCTTGGAGGCACTGGAAATCACTATGGTTGAGGGTTATGCTCATTATGGCCAAAATATGCTGGAATCCTGGGTGGGCCACTTGGAATCTTCAGGTTGTTTTTGCGCGGCCGAATTGGGGGCAGAGATTGTCCGAATTTGTGGAAAGACTCTGCTGGTGGAGAGATTATCATTCTAAATACGTATCACCAGCTGTGTTTTCTTGCTCGAATACTAACGATAGAGGTGTTTCCATTATCAAAAAGGTCTCCAAAATTGCAAGAATATCTAACAAGAGACAACAAAAGCTTAGACAGCATCAGCGAGCAGTTTGAAGCAGGAACGGAGATAGTTTATGTTTGCTAAGACGAACGAGGCAATTGCGCCGTCAACGTAATCTGCAGAAACGCAGCGTAGCTTCTAGCTACGCAAGGTTTGCGAATGCATACCATTCACGAACCCTAAAACTGGAGCGAACTGGGTGCCTCATTTAGTTCAAATTGTTAGACATCGTTTACAGTGATGGTTCGAAATTCAAGAAGTGGGACAGAACCCATTCTCTTCTCTACCCAGTGCCAGCCCACCATTTGAGCATCTCAGCTGACTCGTTGGTCTACTCACAAACCCGGTCAGCTTAGCGGTGAATCATGTTAGCCGGATTGTTTTGATTCTGGACTGAAGTCAGGTGGTGAATGGCAACACTAATCAATCTCATGCTCATGATTTGCTCGATAATGTTAGCACCCAACTGTTGTTATCAACTGGCATACGTTCACGACGGTGGCCGGACTAATGGCGCACGGCGCCTACTTCTGGCAAATCACCAGAATTAACTAAGCCAAAAAGATTGATAATGCTCAGAGCTGATTGATAAGGGCCCTCTTAGTGAGCGCCGTCTCGGGCGGACAAATGGTAGAACAGCCGGCCAGATACAGGCGGTAAGGGAGGGAGATGTTGGTGTTGAGACAGCTCATTGGATGGTCATCTTTCCAAGGCGTTGCAAAGATCGGCCACTCACGCCAGCGAGTCGTTTAGAGGGACTGGGGAGTCAGAGCGACTTTGATATCATTGCAACTTGCCAGACCATGAGCCAATTGTGATCCGATTGTTATATCCCGAGAGAGACTAGATTATTATCGCGCCTCTTGATCATTGACTGGCGATGTTGTCACACCAACTGTTTACCCGCAGGCTGCTCTAAGAGCAAACAGGATAGAAATATTAATCATAATTTGCCACTGCTGTTACCTCTGCCGTTGCTGATGCCAACAACAACAGGGCCATTTCTTCTCCATTGAAGGTTGGATGTATATATGCGCCTTCATTAAGCAGGTCCCTCGTGGTTGAGAGTTAGTTTGGGGAGAAGTCTAGGTATTAAGAGATCTCTCAAGATTTTGAAGAGATCTCTTAATTGAATTTCAAGAGATCTCTTGTAAGATGAGCTATTAGTGGCTCTTTGTCTAAGACAGAATCAACAGATCTCCTCTAACAAACCTCATGTTTCTTGTGCTGCTTGAGTGTCGGGCGGCGCCTGATAAGTCAATAACTGGTTTGCGCTAGCCTTAAAAGGCTCATATTGAACCAAAACCACCGCCACCACCGCTGTCACCACCACCGTCGGCCAGGCGACAACCGCTGGCGCAACAACCAGGCAGCCGCGGTTGTCTGCGCCGGCTCTTCGTTCCCCCATTGACCTGTGGCAAATTTGGAGCCCCTATCAGGCGGCCAGGCTAGCAAGCTGATCTGCCTAGCTGTTGAGCTGGCAGACAACGAACTACATGCGCGCTGCAGCTAGAGAGAACGGAACCCGCACTTGCCCACCCACCCTGACTGTCTCTCTCCCTGGGCGCCAATTCAATATCCTTCCGAGGGTTTGGCAGCTCACGAGCGAGAGGGATAGATGACTAGTTCTCTGGCCAGATCTCCTCAGGCCAAATCGTTAGCTTTCCCTGCACAACTAGTCATCTGCTCGTGGCGCCACCGCTCTAGCCTATTGGCTCCGCTAGCTTGCGCGAATGGGCGCAATAGTGTCTGAACGATATCCGGCGCAACTTTCTCAAGTCAGGCGCCTGGGGCACTCGTCCGGATGCTGGCACTCTGAGGATGAGTTTCGACGGATTCTCTCACCAGTATAAAAGAGGGTTGATGCTTGTTAGTTGTTGTCATCTGCTATTTGCCCAACCAACAAGTCCTCTTCGAACCTAGAAACATCAGCGCCTAGCGAGTAGACTAGATACGAAAGAGGTCGTACCAACAGGCAAAGGCTTTGCGTTAATTGACATGGCATCAGTCGGAGTTCAGTCGTACCAAAATGAGGATTTCAACAGGAAGCAGGAGCTCGACGAGGAGTCCTCACGTTCGTCGTCGTCATCGCCGCCGCCAAGCGTCGACGGGGACCGACAGATTGTGATGCTGGATCCCTCAGAGCACTTCAGACCCGAAACTCACGGAAAGGCGATCGAGGCATTCAGGAAATACTCGCACGATGAGGAGGATTATATCCAACGTCGCGTTAGGCAAACCTATTACCTGATGCACAAGAATCAAACTGTCGATTTTGTGCGAAATCGGCTTGAAAAGTGGAGCAAATTCAACCGGGCTGAGTTAACCATCATGGAGGCGCTAACAAAATTGAACTCGCTGATTGATGAGAGCGACCCAGATAGCGACCTGCCCAACATTGTGCACGCCTTCCAAACTGCAGAGCGAATCCGCGCCGCCCATCCAGACCAAGACTGGCTCCACCTAACAGGCCTCATTCACGATCTGGGAAAGGTGCTCGCCTTTTGGGGCGAGGAGCAGTGGGCGGTCGTTGGGGACACTTTTGTGGTGGGTTGTGCTTACGCCGACAGTATTGTTTACCGCGAGCACTCTTTTGATGAGAATCCTGACGCCCTAAACCCACGTTACAATAGCAAATACGGCATCTACCAGCCAAATTGCGGCCTCCAAAATGTCATGTTCAGTTCGAGCCACGACACCTACCTATACCACGTGCTCAAAAACCACTCCAAGTGCAGCCTGCCTGAAGCCGGACTCAAAATCATCCTCCTCCATTCCTTTTACCCCTGGCACACTGGCGGCGACTACATGCACCTCTGCAACGAGGACGATTTCAAGGTATTGCCACTCATCAGAGAGTTTAACAAGTTCGACCTATACACCAAGTCGGCCCCAGTTCCGGACATAGAGGCTCTAATGCCCTACTATCAGAGTCTCATTGACAAGTACATTCCCGGCAAGTTGAAGTGGTGATCGGCATGAGGTTTAAACGCGAATTTAGGTAGGAATCATTAATATTGAATCAATGTGATGTAAAATGCCTGAGGACATGTTTGGGTGTAGATATCAGGAGCTTTGTTGAGGGTTTGGCTTTCAAATAAAACTATAAATATTGTTATCAACATATGTGTTCGCCCTAGTGCTAGTTCATTTCCATCATCCTTCACATATCGAGTCTGGATCCAATGTGGCTCAATATTCACATATTGAGCCACATTGGATCCAGGAAGAACTAGGTCATATGACGCATGAAAGGGGTACGACTGCAGGTGGCGACTTAGCCTGGCCCTCAGTCTTACATCTATCATAATTCTAGTATATTCAACAACCGATAGAAGCTAGAAAGTGCATGGTTTTTTGTTTGAATCCTTCGATAGAAAGTTTATTTTCGTATTCAGTAGCTACTATAACTTCAGAACTTGCCATCGAGCTTAGAGGTTTCCGCGGGCTTGCTGCTCTAGCTCTATGGATTCGAACAAACTTTTGAAATTTCCAACCCCAAAACCGAAGTGGTTATGACGCTGGATGATCTCAATGAAAAGAGTCGGTCGATCCTCAACTGGCTTGGTGAACAGTTGCAACAGGTAACCTTGCTCATCATAATCGATAAGGATCTCTAACTCACGAATAACTCTCAGATCTTCCTTGACTTCGATGGTTGCAGACTTGAGTTTCGTCTCCAATTGGTCGTAGTAGGTTTTTGGAGCGCTGATGAATTGAACTCCATGTCGTCTTAGCCAGCTAATTGAGTGTACGATGTCCGATGTATGTAAGGCTATATGCTGAATGCCACCCTCGCCATGGTACTCGACAAACTCTTGAATTTGCGATTTACGCAATCCTTGGGCAGGTTCATTGATTGGTATCTTGACAGTCTCACGTTGGTTAGTCACAACAACCGAGCGCAATGACGAATATTGGGTATGGATCTGTTTATCATCAACCGACCAAAATCGTCTCATGTTCAGGTTTTTCACGTACCATTCAACCAGAGTCTCCATCATCTGGTCTGGCTGGTTGCTGACACAGTGATCTATAAACTCCAACTTTGGGCCCTCATCTTCATCAGTTAGTTTTCCCACCTGAAATTGAGAGAGCGTTAGAAATGGCCCAGCGAGACTAGTCAGGCGTTAGAAGAGTGATCGCTAGCAACAAACTTACCTCAAGTGGAGTAGGCGCATAGTTTGGCAAAAAGCAGCCGGTTGTGGGCGTCTCATAGCCTGAGCCCCTCTCAATAAGAGTGTGCGTAAAGTCGCCATAGGGGTTCACGCGTGCAATCTTGACCGAGTTTCCGCTCGCCTTGTCGGTCACATGGTGAACTTCTTGCACGATCTTGCCACCGGAACGCTTAATTTGCTCCACTAGTTTCTCAATTCTAACAACAGTTAATGCAACGTCCTTAACAGCGTCGCCGTGCTTAGTGAGATAGTCGCCATACAGACTGTTACCCGGCTCGAGTGCAGATTCAAACTGGAACACAATCTTGTTCTGCTTGACCACATGAGAGGCCACAGATCTAGAATCTGTTTCCAATCCACGATAGGCGAATGGTTTCATGCCAAAAAGTTTGTGGTAGAATATGGCCACTTGTTTTGCATTGCTGACCTGTTTCAAGGGAGAAGATGTTTGTATGAGCATCGTAGCTCTCGGAAGTTTTAAATAAAAACTAGGGAATATTGTGCAATCGAGACCTACCCAAAAAGTTATATGATCGAAGCCAACTATGTGGTCGTTTTCGATCGACTTGTCGCCGCCAACACTACAGGATTGCACAACTGGACAGGAAGTCATGCTAGCTGGTTAAGCTTTACGGGTCTAATATTGGGCTAAGAGGTTGTGTTCGCTAGTTCTCCAGGATCGCTATGTTAGCGCTCTGAGAATTCACAGGCTTTATCAACTTTCCAAAAAGGTCAAACAAAGATAAACGAAATCTAGAATTTTTGTTGCCAGACAAAAAGCAAACAGATAACCAATTTCTGTGGCTAGCAACCCGTAAGAAAACAAGTGCGTATCCTTCAGGTTCAGGATTAGTATCGACGTCGATCACTGTCCTAGTGTAATATCAGTAGCTACTGATCGTCCAATCAGGAGAGAGGTGCTCCAACTGAGCTCTCTACGTCAAGATTTTGATCGACACACCGATAGCGCGTTCTCAAATTAATCTCAGTCGCTAGCCAGATAAATAAATTGCACAAACATTACAATTCGCCCAGCTTCATCTATTTTATGATGACTTGGACAACCCAAGATAACTGAGATGACGGTGGCTCAACTGTTTGTTTTTCCTCTTGCTGCCGTAGGGATAACAGTTGCCTGATGGAGTGGGCATTTCCTACTGAGTTAGTAGCTTCAACCAGCGACTTGAGTCGTGAAAAACATTCCTTATCGGATATCCGGCATTACAAAACCTCTGATGCCGACCACAGCAGCTCAGTGCTTGCTTGAAGCGGCTCTTTGCAACTCTTGGCCTTGTTCGCATCATTCAATCAGCATGGACAATTACGAAGAAGAATCAATGTATATGAGAGGATTCGGAAACGAGTTCGAATCCGAAGCTGAAGGCTACGAGGGATTGATGCCAAGAAATTCTATAAATCCCCAGAGAGTTGCTCGTGGTCTCTTTACTGAGCAACTCTCCGGTTCTGCCTTCACTGCGCCTCGTGGATCGAATAGGAGAAGGTATGTTAATAGTGAAAAACTCAACCAGTGGAAGCCTCCCATTCCAAATCTAACCATACTCGCATCAATTTGCAAGCTGGCTCTATCGAATACTTCCGTCTGTTTGCCATTCAACTTTCAAGAGAATCGACGCTGGCAAATTTGCTTTCAAGGATGGAGAGTCCGATCCAAATCAACGACGATGGAAACCGTTCGAAAGTGATGATTTGTTAGTGGGCGCTAAGATAGATTTCGTAGATGGAATCCACACACTAGCCTACTCAGATGCAGATGGGTGTGCGAATTCCTCAGTCGCCATTCATATCTACATGGCAAACGCGGATATGGACGGCAGATGTTTCGTTAATTCCGATGGTGATTTCTTGATTGTGCCTCAGGAAGGAAGTTTGTCCATCATGACAGAGTTTGGCTTGCTGATCGTTGAGCCGAACGAAATAGCCGTTCTGCAGCAAGGTATGAAGTTTCGCGTTTCATCACTTGCTAGCCAAATAAGGGGTTACATCCTGGAGGTGAAGGGTAACCATTTCGAGTTACCAAACCTGGGCCCAATCGGAGCAAATGGACTGGCGAATCCAAGAGACTTTCTGATACCGAAGGCTCGGCTAGATCAAGTGTCTCTAACCCAACCGACCATTATAATCAACAAGTTTCAAAATGAGCTCTTCGCTGCAGAGATGGCAGGATCGCCCTTTGATGTTGCAGCTTGGTTTGGAAATTACACGCCCTACAAGTATCCCTTAGAAAAGTTTGTGAGCGTTAATTCAGTCAGTGTTGATCATCCGGATCCATCCATATACACTGTCTTAACCTGTCCATCTATAGGCAAAGTTGGTACAGCCTTGGCCGACTTTGTGATATTTCCTCCCCATTGGGAGTGCGCAAAAGATACCTTCAGGCCGCCGTATTTCCATAGAAATTGCATGACTGAGTTCATGGGCTTGATTAAGGGCAAATATCAGGCCAAGAGTAGCGAATTTGCCCCGGGTGGAGGGTCCCTGCATCAAGCGATGATTCCTCACGGACCTGATGCTGAAAGTTTTCTGGCTGCTTTGAAGGAGGACACATCAAAACCCAGAAGAGTTGGCGATGGAACAATGGCCTTCATGTTCGAGACCTCTTGCACCCTCAAGTTGACCGACTGGGCGCGTTCTAGAAACGTCGATGCAAATTATCAAGAATGTTGGAAAAAGCTCTCTGATCTGAAGGGTCAAGAACTCTCGACCAAAACCTACAATTGTCGGAACGACCCTAGTTCCAATTCAGCAAGGAGATCATCGCCCGCCTCAATTCGAAGAGAAGTATGTACTTACGACAAGAATGAATAAAAATGCATTTGTTTAAGCTTTGATTCTGAAATGGTTCGCACAGTGTATTTCTGAGTTTATTTTACGAGTCATTGAAGCTTGCACTTTAACGCATAACAGATACTCTGCTTCGAGTCGAGTATTGCTCAGAAGGCGATGTTTTCTATGCACCAATCGCGATAACATAAAATTGATATTTAAATTCATCCTCGTTCAATATGGTCAATCGCCTCAGCAATCTAATAGAGCATCCTATTGCACTTGTTGTATCTTCTTGAACGCCATGAGGTGAGTGGTAGTATCGAACCAAAGGCACGATTTTAGGTGTCTACAAATCAAGTTCCGTGTTTTCTGGAACCACCGAACCGGAATGGCACACACGTGGAAAGGAGTCAACCTCTATTTGAGATATTCGATAAATTGGACTCGATTAGAGCTCAAAGATGCCAAGGTGTAACCTCACGTTGAAGCAGAAGGTTCAAATTATCGATCTCAGCGGTGAGCTTTCAACTGAACAGATAGCCAAGAAATTCCATGTCCACCCTACAACTGTGACCAGAACACTACAAAAAAAGCAGAGGATTTTGGATCAAGCGTCGCGTATAAATGTGAACTTCAAGACTGTTCAGACGAACAAGCGAGGTGAGGAACACGATTCCATGATCTTGGAGTTCATCAAGACAAAACAAGACGCTAACGAACCCATTACTATCAAAGATATATGTGATAAAGCTTTAGAGTGTGCTCAATCACTAGATCGGAGCATCAAATCCAAAAGGGGCTGGTGGCGGAGATTTAAAGTTAGATGCAACATAGTCAAGTCAAGAATGCAAAGGACCATTGGCCCATCACACGAATTGGCGCAACAAAGAGAGCCAGTTAAGAGGAAACCCGACAAGAAATCACAAGTTTCATTCAAAAAGAACTACACTTTTAAAATCAAGGAAACTGGAGCTCAGGGCAACAATCAACCCCAGCGAAACAGCCTACCATAATTTTTTAAGATAGATGTCTATTCAAGTCCTCTCCAACTCTGTTAATCACTACGGCCAGGATTATCAACCTCGTCTTCTTTGCCACAATACAGATAGCGAGAGGTGTAATGTCATTAATTTTATTATGTCATTAATTTAGTGAATTGCCAGTTCGACACAAAAATAAATTGAACAGTCCTAATGTTTTAAATTTTGTCTCCCACCGCCAATAGTCTATCATGTTTGATGCTCAGTTGCCTAAATCTATCTGAGAAGGGAGCGAATCTTTTGATAGCTTCAGTGTTCAAGACAGATAAGTCCTTTTGCTGGTTGCGAACGCTCTTTATGAGCCGATTGTTCAATATTAATGGCTTTACTCTAGGTTTGGGTAGATAATCGTGATCTAGGGGCGTTGAGGTCTGGGCTCGGTTGGGGTCCGATTGATTGGTGCCTGGTTTAATTTCGCAGGCTAGCTCATCTTGGGCATACATTACAATCGAGAAACTTTTGTTCAATTTTGGACTAGAGTGGGGGCTGTCTTCCTGGATTAAGGTGCAACAATGGCCGACAGAGTCATCCAATAAAGTTAAATCGTCGCGTCTGTACGATTTATAAGAGTAGTATTCTGGCTCCTCCATCCGATGAAAGGTCTTGTTCTCAACTCTTTCATCTTCGAGCAATGACTCTAGATCCTTCACTAGTGAGTCGAGAGTTGGGCGTGCATTACAATTGGATTTTGGTAACTTCCTCCGAGCATTCCTAATCGCATTGCTCGACGCTGATTTATTTCTATTGCGTTTTTTGACTTGCGGAGCAACGATGGCAGCCCTAGATGACTTAAGCGAATCATTAGAGGCCCCCGAACCATCATGTGAATCACTGTCAGAGTTGTCATCTCCAATCCCTTCATTGGTCAATGGATTGGTCAGAGATTTGAACCAATTGATAGTCGTTCTACTGATTAGGGCCAACTTATCTCGGTCTTCATCCAAAATAAATTGACTTATAGGTTTGTTCGAGGAAATATCTGTGAACCAGTCGTCAAGCTGACTGAACAGCACTCCAAGTTCTGGGTTTAAGGCAGCCATCTTGGACGAGATAATCGGTGAGATCGCCAGGTTCCCACATGGCTCTGGAAATGCGATATAAGCAAGCGTGTGGCTATGTCATGCTGCAGAGCAATTCAGATTTAATCTGCAGGACAGGTTGACAGTTTGAAATTTCTCATCGTCCTGCAGTTTATTTTTTGTTGTGAAGCTACAAAATTCGAGGATCGAATCTGTGGTTTGCCTACCTAGATAATAGATTCAAAATAAAGCCCCCGAATAAAATCATAAGCACTGCCCAATCTTGCTAACACCAGGCTTGTTCCTATTAGATTATATTGATAAAAATGTTTCACTACACCGGTAAATAATTTTGACTGTTCGGCCAGAAACAAGGTCGATTTCATAAGTTAGATACCTAAAATCAGCCAGCCATGGATGTCGACGAAGCCTTTGCTCGAATCAAGAGGGCGAGCAAGAATGTTGTTGACGTGGTTGTAATTAACAAAGACAATTTTCTAATTAGATCCTCCAGCGGAGACACAGCCAAAAGAATGACCAGCATGTTGCAAGTAGTTGAAAAATGTCGAGCTGCGTTCAAGGAGAATGACGAGCTCACTTTTTTGAAAATACGTACGAAGAAGTGCGAATATCTAGTCGTACCCGATAAGGAATACATTCTAGTTGCCTTACTGAATCCTGCCGATGAATCAGTCGCATAGTAGGTTTAATCATGGGCCGCTCACAACCAGTTCATCGCTGATGCTGCCAACAATTAAAACTATCGAGATCCAACCCTGACTCAGTTTGTGTCCTCTTATTTGCTTCTGGGCTGGATAGGAGTAGCGACGTCATCAACAGCTAACGCGTAAGAGACTGCCACATCTTCTGTGATCGGAAGGCCAAAGTCAGTGCTTAAATTTTGACGAGGAGCCAAGCTAATAGCTGGAGGCTCGGAGGAAAGAGGCCAAGAGCTTCAGCGTACGTGTGTGCTTTAGTTTAGAAGCGCCTACTCAGTTTAGGCCCTAGGATATAGCGATTTACGCGCTATATTATACCGATGTATTCTTGTTGCTTAACACGAACGGTGCCTCTTGTTTGCCCTTGCAGAGGTCTCACTGTTTTTGAGTATCCAAGAGGGCAGTTGTCGATCCTAAACCCGTTCATTCTCCTCTCGTCCACTATCATAGTTTCATCCACGGGGGTTTTCAGTATATTCATGAGAGAACAGCAGTGTTGTGAGATCGACATCGTAACGCAAATATAGCAAGAATGGAAGATAGAAGTGCGTTATTTAATCAATTGAAAAACTTTTCACAAAGGAAGCTTAAGAAAGTCGAAACAAAGGTGGTCACCGCAAGCGGTGAGCAACTTGTTGAGAAACGGGGCGCCAAGGGGTTACAGGTCCTTTCCAGTGGGCCTGATGGGGCCAATAATCAGGAGGCTGAGCCGCCCAGAAAACTTGACCTTCAAGTCGGCTTAGTCCTGCCTGGCTTTCTAATTGGTAAGTACAGCATGGATTGTTGTAGACAATCAAACCAACTAAAAGATCATGCTAACCAGTTGCTCCGATTCCCTATGAAATAGCCTCGCAAGATGTTGCCCATGATAAGAGTACTCTAGAAAGCTACGGCGTCACTCACATATTGAATTTGGACTCCGAAATCGAGAACAAGTTTGAGGATGACTACAATTACAAGAACATCAACATTCAAGATAAACCCGAGTTTGAATTAGAGAAAGTTCTCGAAGACTGTTTCGATTTTATAGATGATGGGCGGCACTATGGTAATGTGCTCATCCATTGTAGTGGCACTATTGGTCTCTCGAGATCCACTGCTGTTTGCATAGCCTATTTAATGAACAAGGAGAAGCAAAAGTTTGATGAAGCATTCAATAATGTGAAAGAGGCCCGCTCGTTTGTGAAACCAAACGAGGGTTTCACGAAGCAGCTGAAAGAATATGAGGTAAAACTGCGCGGAGCCCAAGAGGCTAAAGATTCTGGTATAGACGATCCTTTCGCGATGAGAAAAAAACAAGAGATCGAGAAAGAGAAGGCGATGGTCGCGGGCGCCGCTAGCGTCAAGAATCGTATGAAAATGTTTGGTTCCACGCTCGACACGGGTGCAACCTCTAGATCTAAAAGTGTTAGTCCAATGCCTGAGAAGGCGAACCAGTCCGCTGGCTCGCCCAGCCCCGCCGGCCGCAAATGGGGTTCTAATAGAGATGCAGTAGACGATGGTAGTGCCAGCAAAACGATAAGCAAGTCGATGACGCCTGAGCCGAGAAAGAGCTGGCAGACGCCTGTTGAAAAGCAGGAACATAAACCAGATTGGCGATCGCCATCCACGAAGAGTACGGCGCCATTACCGAGCGGCCCTCCACCACCTCCGCCCCCGATGCCAAAGAATGTCTTGCATGGCGAAGAGCCCAAGTATTCTAGTAGCAGTGTTAAATCATCTCTCCCTCCACCTCCGCCACCACAACCGCAACCTGGTGCTTTACTGAAAGACAAGCCAATACCAACCAAATCCTCAGTATCAAGCGAGAGGAAGAGCAGCGATGCGCGCCTAGATCAAGCTGACGACGAGAGCAAGCAAAGGATGGTCTTTGGAAGAGTTCCGCCGCCAGCAATGAAAATTAAGGGCGGACTTTCCATAGAAAGGCAAGATTCAATCAGTGAAAAGAATATGGGTCTCACGAAGGCTAACACCCAGTAAGTTACAATTTCATCCCTTTCTGGCCTCTTGCATTCTTTCAACCTTATCACTAGTTTCGAATTTTCTTTAATCGCAAGAAAACGCTTAGATGTACATTTTGGTTGAGTTTTTTGAGGTGTCTTTGATTTGCGATTATATTAAGTATCTCTTTTCATTTCAAATTGACCAATACTCTGTCGATCATGTACAACAACGCGACAAAACAAATCGCTACACTTTTTTAATGACACCATTTGGCTGAAGCTTGAAACCGTTTGAACTCTCGGGGAATCGCAATATTCCTATAATATTGAACAACACTGTGCAACCAACTGAGCTGGCCGACCATGACGGGTTGTTGTCATGTTCTCTTAAACAGAGATGCGCATCGCCTCTCATCTTATGCAATGACAGGTTACCGCAGTACAGTCAATCGAGCTCACCTCGACCTGGATTTGCTGAAAGGCAACGGATGTTCGAGAATTTGTCCAGTGCCAATAGAAACAAGAATCTAAATGAACCTGACCACTTACCTAAGCGAACTGTTTCGCTAGGTCCCCGGCGCCAGGTGCCAATCCACGATCACCTGGCTAGCGCGAGCCATGAGCGCAACTTAGCAGACCGGCAGAGAAGCTTTAACACGATGGCTAAAGAGTTGCAATCTTCAATCGATGAGCTCAACAATCTCATAGATAAACCACAAAGCGCGAGCATATCGAGGGGGCCACCAAAATTCTCAAGCTATATCACGAATAACACTACTGAAACCCGGGCAAACTATGCCCAAAAGCTCAATAATACGCCCACTGTAAGCCTCCGCAACGACTTCCATCTCGAGCCCCCCGAGAAGTCATCTTACACTACCTGGAAGGTGGAGGAAGACTTGGCCGAATGGAAGGCCAGCGGAAGCATCAACGATTTGCGATCTGCTTTTGAATCGAAACTGAAAGCAACACAGAATTCCGGGCCGCAAATCAACCAACGACCTCCTCGTTCCGCTAGCCCGAGCAACTTTAGAAACTCGCCCTGGCAAATTTCGGATTCGCCACAAGCATCTCAATTGGCACCAGATTACACTATCCGGCGAACAATTAGCACTTCGAGCAAGAGTCCCGTTCGAAGCCCTTACAGAAGTCACTACAAGGAGTATTAAGGTTGACATTAGTAGCTGTTGACTGGGTGGAACAGATCGTCTTTGTTTTCGGTGCAACTTGTTCGTTTTCTTAAAAGTTGAAAGAATCCCGCTAGCCCAATCCCGCCAAACATAGCTTATAGCCAACAAGCACTTACCAATCTACATCCTGTGGGTACAAAAGCATTTCACTAACGACCAATATCCGAATTTTGTCCCTATTTGTCCAACCCCGATTGGCTCACCTACCTCATCCTATGCTTAATTAAACCTCCATTGATCAATGATCATAGATCAAAGGCCTCATTACAATTACCACTCAAAAAGCAATACACCTCCGACGGAGACAACGAGTCCCAAAGGGGAGCGGATGGCCAACGGGCTCCTTCACCGAGCGCTGCTCTACGAGCCGTCAAGCAACAAGTAGCCTCGAAACAGGGTGGTCAAAGCGAGGGCGTTACGAGTGGCTTGACAAGCGATCAGCGTAGGCCTTCAGTTTGTGGACAGCTGACTAGGTCTAGCACCAAGAAGCTACTAAATCTCATCAAAACAAAGACAAAATCAGATCTTACCTTGCCAGATGGAGACGAAAACGACGAAATTGAGGCCCTACTAGGAGCTCTTGAGAGCGAATCGTTCGACAATATTGATTGGGATGAACTTGGTTTGGATGAAGATGAGGTGAAAGATATTATCCAACAAGGCGCTGAATCAAGCTCATCGTCTTCAGACGGGGAGGAGACTGAGGAGGAGGAGGAGGAGGAGGAAGAAATTGAAACATCCACCCAGCATTACTTCATTCATAGCAAGTGATACAGCTGGAACACTCAGTGAAGTTGAGATAGTCCGTTGATATATTGTCAACTGCTTTTCAAAACTCCTCTACAATAAAATTTAACGCCACTGAGGTCTTGAATATATAATTCGATATGAGAAATACCGACATGAGATTGGAATGAATTCGAAGGCTTGTTTTGATTTTGACCCCACAAGTTCGTTTGGGTTCGTAGAGTTCATTTAAAATCACTATTGTTATTGCTCCAATACAAAATCTATGGAATATAATCTAAAATTGCTTTCAAGTTGCTAGTTACAAGCTTTCACGATTAGACGGACGATAAGTCGCTCATATTGTTCAATTCTGAATTGATTGACGCCTCACCTGCCCTCATTCTACCCGTACACCCCTGCTGACATGTGAACTTATAATTCGAATGGCTATGATCTGGATCAGTCGTGGTAGGTAGTTGATTGGAGATGAGAGTTATGACATCCACCATTTGCTCGACCTTCTTCAGATTTTTCAACGTCTTTGCTAGATCATGATATAAAGATTGATCAATCTCCTCAACACTTGTTGGGGATTTCGAACAGGATGTGCTAGCTGTTAGCTGAGGTAATATCTCCTCAACAATCAATCTCGTTTCATTATCGACTGGTAGCTTTTTGGCGTGTTTAACCAGCACGTCACAGACGGAATGGCGAATTTTCAATGATAAACTGCTGATGGCCGAAATGACGAGCGAGTCCAAGGCGCCCAGTTGTAATGTGCTACCCCGTCTTCCGCTAGCGCTACTGCCAGCTCGACTCTCCTGGTTTTGATTGATTGGGTCGTTTTCTATACCTATGGGATAATTGATGCGGTTGCTGTAGGAGTCACTGTCAATGTCGAAGTCCATGAGTCCTTTCTTCTGCAGGCGGCCAGATTTCAACAGCAGTCTGTACCTAGATGGGCTTAATGGTTCAAGCTCATCACCCGACTGGTAAGGCACTGATGCGGAAGCTTGAGACTGTTGGACCTGCTTTGGTATGTTTCTAGCTGGTTGGGCCTCTTGTAGGGTATTCATGCCCGAGATTCCTATTATCTTGGAGCTGGAAACTTTGGTCACATAGCTTTCAAGGAGCGAACTGTGCTGAGGCGATCGGTTTGACGCGTAGGCTGAACCCAACCTGCCTGCTAAGGCGACGTTGTTTTTCATCCTCAAGCTAAAGCGACCGCCATCCTCCCGGCAAAAATTGGCTGAGCCAGATGAACTCTCCCGCTGGTTAGCACGCTGATAAGTCTGGGTGTTGAGTTGATGTCGCCTTTGGCTGGAGCTCATGCCCGACAGTTCGCCATCTAGATGGTGAATCTGGGCTGATAGCGCCCGAGTGGGTTCGCCTAAACCTAAACGTGCGCGTCTAAGTGCGAAAGCTCGATTGAATTTCATGCTTGGATTGTTTGCCAACGACTGGTCGTAGTTAACACTCTCTGTGTCATTGTGAAGCGAGGATCTAGAGCTTCTTGTGTCGCCATCTGAGATTTCTTTGTTGCTCGACTGTTTACTCGACTGAGAGGCAGATCTTCTTGGACGAACTTCGAAAGGTTTTGACGCTCGATCGCATGAAGAATTTCGTGAGTGGGATTTTGTTTTAGCGTTCTGTTCATTTGAGTTGTTACCTTTACGAGATGAAGACGAGCTACGAGAGATAGACGAATTTCGGTTAGCTAGACGATTGATATGCTCCTGGCGCTCACGAGACAGCGTTCTCCTGTCAGTTGTTCTACTTTTTCTAGAGTCTTCAAGCTTATCGTTTTGATTCTTTGTCAATTGTAGAGTTGAATCTGCTTTTACCGATGTTTCTGCTGCCTTGACAACGCCGAACAGCTCATCTATTTTCTTTCTGGCAGCATCTGACTCTGGATCCGCACCAACGATATAAGTTCCATTATCGCTCCTCTCCTCCTCGCGATCAACAATATTATCATTTGACTGAGACATCCTCTTTGACTGGCACTCTCTTGAAGTATAAGAGTTTGGTGTTTTTACATGTGTGTCAAAAATTTCCTGCCAGCTTGCTTCCTGGTCTTTTTTCTTATGATTGAGCATCTTGTCGATAAGAAATGCCGCTGACTCGCTTAGGTTCGAGTGTCTGGATGAGTTTGACTTACGGCTACTAGATCGGCTAGAACTAGAACAACCCTTGCGAGTTGAATGTCTGACCAAACTTGGAGGGGCTGATTCGATACTAGCTAACGAATTGTCTTGACATTGATCGCTCCTTTGTTGACGTAGCTTCTCGATTGTGTTTGGCTTGGGTGGTGCAAATTTCCTGATAGAATCCTTAATGGTGAGTTTCTTGGAACTATTAGCTTCATCCTCGAATGATATGGTAAACGCTGTTGAGAAGGTGGAAGAGTCATTTCTCTCTTCACCTGTCTCAGTACCTTGACGGTCCATCTCTAATTCCGATCGAGGCTGACCCTCATGGGCGTTTTCCGTGGTTTCATCTTCTGTACACTTATCAACTTTGTCTCTTGAGTCCGAATCATCTTTAACTATAGATTCAGCACTGGTCGGATTCGTTTCCATTGCGTCCGAAGACAACTGCGAGACAGGATTTTCACGATTGTCTGAGGCTTGAACTCTCGTTAGTTGAGACATCCTGAGTAGAGTAGAAATCGTCCGCTCTTTAAATCTTGCCGAATCATTTGCGATTAGTTTGGTGGATTGGATGCGATCTGATTCAGTAAGAATCTTCGCTTGGAAAAAATAAGTGGGTTTCACAAAATGACAGTGAAGAACAAATAAATAATACAATTTGCTGAACTAGATAAACTAAAATATTGCACATGGTTCTGACAATTTCTTGCAATCTGAAGGTGTTGTCTCTCACGAGTAGGCAAGGCTTGGTCATCCAGATCTGAAGAACAATCAGCCCTGCATCCTGATTACGGTGCACAAATTTATCGAACCGGCTCAAGACACCAAGAACAATTCTGATCGTTAGAACTTGGAAATTTTTTTCGTCGTCGATGTGGAGGAGCGGCTCAGAATGTGAGCTGATCGAAAACTGTGATTCTTGTTCAATGTGGGCTACCTATCGGAGGTAAGTTGGTAAAAGGTGCCATTTCTTGTGATACGAGATTTCGAACCTCCTCATGCAACAAATCTCTGTCCTCTAGCGAGATACTTGAGTAATAGGAGAGATTCTGATCGAAATAATTCAACTAGGCGTTCCATTTTCGAGACACCTGATTGTTCCACCTAATTGATCAAATATCCTGTTTTCAATATAAGAGATGCGACCACATGAGCCTCTAATGTAACGTCTCACCCTCACCTCTCGTATGTTTAAAATTAAAAATTACATCACAGACATGACAGAACTGAAGTTTGACGCAGTACTCGAGTCTCAAAACTTTTGTGTTCGCTGTCCACTTTACCTCTTCCAGTGTTTATTTCTGGCTTTGAGTTTCGCAGACTATGCGGTGATCGTCAGAAGACTCTATCCCATTCGGGCTGTCAGAGTAATTCCCTGAGAGACAAGAGCCCCAGAAGACTCACTGAACAATAGTATTAATTTCTCGTCCAGAGTTCAAGTCGATCATAACGCAGTTCGGTAAGCTGCTCATGTATCCGTTCTCGGCTTCTCGGCCCATAGACAATGTTCCACTTGCACATGAAGGACTATTCAGCCGACACCGAGCGCGATTCTCACGACGAAGCCAATAAAGATCAGCCGCCAGCGCACAATAGTTTTGCAGATCTCCACTAGAGCTCATAGATTGCAATTCATTAAAGCTTAGATTAGGTATGTGAGGACACCTGGTTTGACACTCGCGAAAAGTCAACCAACTCAAACCTAATCGTCGAACTGCGCGTTCGTCACCATGATTACCCAACAAACGGCTTACAGCTCGCTGCCCCCCCTTCTCCTCCACTTCAGGTATCTCCAACACAAATGGAATCAACACTAGCGAGGCAAAGTCTATGAAATTCAAAACCAAAAATAATGTCGCTTGCCATAAGTCTGCTGGTTGTGATCACAGCCTGATCTAAGCAGGGTGGCCCGACAGGCTCAGCGTCTGGCCAAGCAGAGCACTCGACTGGCCCTCGCTAATGGAGCAGCGCATATACAAGTGCTCACGTCACTCTACACTTTGCGAGAGTTTGATCTGCCTCACTTGGTGCGCGTTTATTTTGCACGTTGTTGCAGCCCGTGCGTGTCACCTATATAGCCGGGGCGAAAGGCCGGCCGGGGACATTACAGGTTACACGCAGAGTACGCCGGTGAATTATAAAGATGAAAACGGGCATGAACACAGATCCGAGTCGTGACTAAACATAACGGATGCATCTTTACAGAATCATGGAATTTGAAATAATCCTGCCGTCTGCCGGAAACACGTGATGGGTTGTTGAATCAGTTGATCGCGTTGCGCGGGTTCATCATCTTCAACAAGTTTCTGCCAATGCGGAATGATTTTTGGTGTTAGTTAGGTGTGCTAAACTTATTCGAATAATGAATTGTCTCAATGATGGGAACCTCCCATGAGTACCATTCGTCTCGGATAAGCTACCAACTTCAGTGTTTGATCGAAAGACTCGCGGGTTTGCATCAAGCTAAGTAATAACCAAGTTATTTAATCCAATAATGCTTTCTTAACCGATATTTTTGCAAGAAACTAGCGATTTGGCCGCTTTGGTTCAATGTAATCGACCGATAAAATTTAACCGAAGATCCCGGGTCTTGTTCCAATTTATCGTCATCAGGCATTCAGATGGCGGTGTTGTTAGTTTTGAAAGTCTAAGATCGACCGTATACATAAGGCATCCTCCGATCAATCTTGCTGTTGACCCCCAAGTGGACTTGGATTTTCCAGATACAGAAGAGTCCATTTTTGGTATGGTTCTGATGGTCTCAATCTGACAGCACGGAAAAGGTCGTGATCAAGCATTTGGCCAGTGCGCCAACTTGGCTGAACTCTCATGGGATGGTTCATACTCATCCTCCTCTCTTGCTCACTGACTCTGGCACGATTTTCGACGTCCTCTCTATTACATATAGTTACTATGATCGGCTCACCTAGTGACAGTTGCTCAACACCTAGACATAAGCCAGTCCCAGAATTCCGAATATATGTCCCTTCAGTTTTGGGTTTAGTGAGTCTCCAATCTTGGAAGGACCCTATATTGTGGCATTTTCTCAACATTGGTAAATTCTTTATAAGATCTAAGCACATATTCTCACCCAGACGGTAATCATGGATCGTGGTTTCCGTCCATAATTGACCCGCCAAGGAGGAGTTGTTATTGGAGATCGCCCCTTGCTTTATATCATCTTGCACGGCACAATGGTTAAGAACCAACCTGGTGAAGCTTTTGGCTAAAAAGCCTCTCACCGATTCAATACATAGGTTGCCTTCTGCGGATTGGATTTGAAATTTGGAAAGTACCCTTGGGGCTCGATCAAGTCGTGGGTTGGCAGATTCAGATAAAATGTTATCGAGATTACTGGATGGTCTATTTGCGTGGGTACCAACGATAGGTTCACTTGAGATTCGATGACCTGACGCTTGTCTCAACAGGCGACTGTTGACTAGATTCTTATGATGAGTTTCTCGATTTACGTCTCGATTGGAAATTTTCAAACTTTTTGTTGTGATCTCGACTGGAATGGTAGCTAGTTCTGCCTTTAGTTTCGGGTAGATGTTATCAAGATACCAGGAGAAATTACGGCAACCAAGTTTCTGCCTCAAACTCACCCGCTGACTTATGTCATCGATGGGCAAGTTTTTAGCGCTCGGACTTTTCTCATAAAATTTATGGATATATTCGTCTAACCAGATCCTCGCAGTTCGGTGCGAGTTCACCAATAGGCTATCTGGTTGATTAGGCTCGGGACCGTAAGGTCGATTTTTGCGGAAAATATGGCCGACTCTACTACAGGGTAAGATGACAATCTTGCCGCCACACATCCAAGCTCTCAACGAGAGCTCAACGTTTTCGCCTCCCCATAAATCCATCTTGGAATCATACTCGCCCAATTTATGGAAGAAATCACGATCTATCGCGTAAAGCCCACCGGCCATTGTTGGAGAATCTATTGGCTTGATGAAATCGTCATACGTCTTCAGTTTGTCAGAGGGTACGGAGTCCCACTTGAAGTGAAGTGCCCAATTCAGGCCTCCTTTCACCATTGGCGATGACGAATAGATGAGAGTATCGGCGTTTATAAGATCTATCATTGGACAGGCAATAGTAGTCCTGTTTTCCCTAACGGTACTGATCAGTGGCTCTAGCCACTCGATATTGGCCTCAACATGACTATCAAGAAAGACCAGCGCTTCGCCTTGAGCCAAACTAGCACCAAACAATCTTGCTCTGATAAGTCCCTCTCGTTTGCTTGTACGTGTAGCGACAACATTTCTAAAATTCAAAAAAGGTAAAATCCTATCGATACTAAACTCTACATGGCTAAAATCATCAACAATGATTATTTCTTGCAATAAATAAGGTGGTGAACGCTCTAGAACAGTGTGGATGGTCCTCAACAAGGCACTTGGGGCTTCGTTATAGTAACAGATTATGATCGAAGCCTGATATTTCGATACTGGAGGTGATGGATCGGTGATGAATGTGCGAGGTGAACTACCGTGGATTTCTGTATAATCTCTGCTATGACATTTCGGATTACGGGTATCTGGAAGTGGCCGAAATAGACCTATGCGATTTGATACGAGCAAGTTGAATGCGAATAATTTGCGACCTTCAGAGTCGATGTAACGATCGGTGGGGCTGTTGATCTTGGCATGTGCCAGGGTATTGTTGATATGGAGCTCTTTGCTTGGGGAGGATTCATTGAGTATTGTGTGCCTGATCGGATTGAACTGGTAGTATATTTTTTCAGACAGGCTCATCTTATGGGCGGCAACTATGTGATTTAAGGACTCCAAAGAGTTCAACGATCTAGTCTGATGGCTCTGTGGAACTTGCTCGAAATTTGTCGGAAGTTTGGACTGTTTTCCATCGCGATTGTACGCGACCGATCCAAACGGTTTACTAGCCCACTGGCCAACATCGTTGCTCTGCCTGAGACACAATAAAATGATGATAAGCCAGACGACTGTTAGAACGATTATCGCGAGAAATCTAGTTCTGTACCTTTCCCTCATTGTCCAGAACTATCGAGGCTTGCACTAGGATTGGAAATATTGCATAGTTGATCACTGGTGATCATGGTCTCCTATAATATTGCACGAATAATATCCGAAGTAGAAATACGAATCTGCGTGATAGACGATGACTAAATTTGTGATGCCTTTACATTTGTTCATAGAATAAACTTCAAGCCTTAAAATCTTCAAAATCACAGACCAAAATAGAACTTCACGCGTATCAGGCTTCTGAGCATGATCTTGCACGTAGAGTTGTTACGTGGCGCGCTGATGACCAATTCAATGACATCCGCCGCAAGAACAGCTATAACTCATCTAAGGTATGGTATCAGCAATCAATTTCGGACGCCTAGCCTCAGCAGAGCTCAGACACTACATAGCCTTGCCAAAGATGGGAAAAATTACCGATGGACTTTTCCTTGGAGGAAAGAAGAAAAATCTTCAGTTGTTCAAGGGGGCGGGATTTTGTATCTTTACTCTAAGCCACTCGCATCACTTTGAACTAGCATATAAGCCCCATTCGCAGTTATCATAGTTCTAGATTGTTCGCTATAGCGACTTGACTTATCCTAGGGCCTCTGTTCCGCTGATCCCTTCTTGCCTTGATGTATTGGATTCGGTCGCTGATAAAATAGAAAGCCTTGTCCGAGTACAGGAAGCTGAGGGAGCCAATAGCAAAGCCAATCAACATGAGTAGAGCGAGTGGGTGCCCACCTTCATTCTTAGTCTCGGTAGGGGGAACCTTCTTCTTGTTTGCATTCAACTCGTCTAAGAACAGCTGATCCCGTCTATCATCCTCGCTGAGAGTTAGTTCCTCCAACTTATCGACGAGAGTTTTATTGGTTGGGCCCTCGTTTTCAAGCAACTGCTGCAATCTAATGTCGAAGAATGTAGCCCTCAGAGCGTAATGGTCGCACTCATGAAAGCCAGCCAACGAGGCTGAGCCATTGGGTGTTTCAGTTGGGTAGAATTGTTTCTCTTGGGGCAGATAACCTAGCTTCCTGTTCGCTTTCGTCATGGGACTACGAATCCTGTAGAGTATGCACAGTTTATGATCCATGGATGTGCAGCTATCAAATGCGAGACAACCTGAGTGGCGCAAGTTGCAATCTCTCGCACATTGCTCGAGACTAAGCCCTTCAATCCAGCGTCCAACTTTACTTTCCTTCATCTGACTCGAGTTCATCCAAATGTCGTTCCCTCCGGATACCTTTATGGAAAATCTTGCATGCTTTTGAACATCATAGTACTGTGAATGGGATCTAGAGTATACGAAGCATTTTTGGGAAATACCTAAATCTTTCACCTCGCCAGGACCTAGATAACAAATAGAGCTCAACGGGCAGTAAGTGAATTTAGAGTCCAGAGCATTGGATGACAAGGAAACCTCATACGCTTTACCCGCACATTCATCTGGTGATTCTATCTCATAGTGATATGTGCCATGAGAAGAATCGCTAGGAGGTCTGATGGCTCCTTCGTGAGATTCGATAACCTTGTAAGAAGACATGATATCTTTCGGGTGGATGCTGCAGTCTAAATCGCGCATGAACTTGTACTGCTCAGAACCAAACTCTCCAGAGACTATTGGCCCCTGGTCTGGGCTAGGATCGAGCAGCTCATTCAACTGAGACAGGTAATCGCGACTTAGTCGTAAGGTAGATAATATGCAATCTGTGGGCTGACTAGGTGACCTTTTGTGTGAACAGATTGAAAACGACCCGCAAAACTCGTCAAAATCACAAGCCAACTGGCAGCGGCGAAATCCATCGATTTTATCTGACAACTTCATATTAGCATAACCTGAGTCTGAGTCTTCAAATGGGGCGAGGAATCTGATGCCAGCTAGAGGCGAGTTGGTCCCGATAAAGCTGATCTTGTCGAGTATTCTGGCGTTAACATCTTGTACTACTCCTCTGAAAAATATGCTCTCCTCAGGCTCTGTAAATTTGAATGTCACCTCAAATGGTTTACTCTTGAGCCTAAACTCATCAGCGGTTGCTGTTGTCAGTGAAGTGTCAGATACGTCTTTGGGACTAGTTGCCCAATCAAATCGATTTAAACTGCAAACAGTCTTATCCATGTCTTTACTCCATAAGAGTTCAACATTTGCAGCTTGCACGATTAGTTTATCATCGAACTTTTCCATTGCTATCCTGTTGACTAAGACACATATAGTTACTCCCTTGCAAAAGACGATAGAATTTTCGACCTTTTGGTTCAAAGAATCCAGATAACATGAGTCCAAGGTATGGTGATTATAACTTATATCCACGATGCTCTCTTTTGGTAAGAAATTTCTCAAATCTGCAAGCTTTACGTAACCCAGCCATTTGTTCACCGCAACACCAGAACGAAGCTCAACAATGCGACTGTCGACCATAATACTTGGAGGATCTTCAACAAATGAAAGATCAACATGAGCAATATTCAGTCTTGAAATATCGAGAGCCGAAGCCAAGTTTTCGTGCACGAGTCCTTTCAGGAACTGCTTGTTCGAGTGAAACGCATCGAGGAACTTCCTGTTGTCTTTAAAATCCTCGGAACTTGCGCCCCTCATGATGTAACGGAGCTGCATTTGGGACGATCGATCCTGAGCACAAGATTCGATATTGAACAAGCGACTCAAATCGTTCGAATCTGGATCCTCGAACGGCTCAACCTCAAGAGACCAGGAAAATTGGAGCAGATGAGCCCGATTTATCAGCGATTTTTTGCCAAGTTCAACGGAATACTCCCAAAGCTCAACATACTTTGGGATCATCATGACTCTTGGTGGCTCAGACTCGCCAAATTTGACCGCAAACACTGACGGCTTGTTGAAACTTTCCTCCACGTAATAGGTCACAAAGTATCGTGTTTTGGAGCTAACATCGTAAGGCGCCAGCGGATATCTTGTTGATTGCAAAATTATTGGCAAGTTGTAACCCACGAAGCCAGGGTCGCTAAATCTGAGTTCTTTCTCGTAGACGTTATACTCGACGTGATTTATAGCTCGGGCTCCAAGGTAGTGGGCACCCCTGTCAAGTTCACGGCCAATACCAAGCGTTCGCTCAATCATGTTCAGACGCTTCTTCTTCATTGACCAGTCGCTCATTGGAACGACTATACAATCTTTTGCTCGATCTGGAGAGTTGGTAATCTCTTTAATTGAACTAAACTCTCCAATATGATATGAGAGCTCGCGAGACAAGTCATAGATACTCTTTCTTCCCATTTCATCAATACGCAATAGATCATGGTAGCCATCGTAAGCCATGAAGGAGGAGTCAGGATTACCACCTTCAGTCATATACTCAGTGCTGAATTGTAAAGTGGGTGCGTTGAAACTTTTGTGACCTAGAAAGACGGCGCTCTCATCCCAGCACCCAATGCCAACTGGCTGCATAAATGGATCTCGATTGAAATCAAAGTCATCATTCTCCTTTAGAGGACGCCCGATTGTGGAGCCTATAGTCATTGATGTGGTAACATAATAATTGTTGTCCATGACTAACTCATCTTTGCTACACTCGAAATCTTTGTATTTCGACGAGGGAATCGCTTTCTTTTTGACGCATTGTTGAATAGAAACTATGTCGACCACGCCAGGAAGATCTTGTAATGTTTTGTCAGCTTTCGAGAACTTGCTCGCAGTAATCCTGACTAATATATAATTGTTGCTAGACTTTACCGCATCCTCAAGTTTTCTAATATACAAGTCGGCCTGAATCAACCTCGAGCTGATAAATTCCGTTCTGAGAAAGTTAAATTTATCCAGGCTTTGCTCGACAGCAACCAACAATGATGTCGGACCTAAAGCAATGTCGCATAGTTCGCTCGATAACTTCTCCGATGGAATCATCATGATTGATAACGCTCGCAAGCTGAACAGAGGATGTCCATTTATGGGCATAGAGGTGCAAGTGTTTGAATCGACCTCATAAGAAATGAGTCTTCGACTAGATGATTCTTTGAACTCATTGTAAAGGATCTGAAACTTGTTGCTTGCCTTATCAAGTAGTTTCAACGAGGAACGTCGATTGATCCAGTCGACATATTCGTCCACCATGAATTCTTGCATTAGATTAGTTTGCTGGAAAGATAACGACTGTTAATCATTAAGATTAATTATGATCGACCAGGTAAGAAGTGGTTGTGCTTAATTACCGATTGTCGGAGACGCAAATTCGCGACAGAATGCAATTGATTAGGAAGCATATTGGAGCCATGGATTAGTCGAAGCTGAGATAGCGTTGCGAGGATCAAAATTTGCGCAACGCAAATAAGCTCTTTGCTCATCTTCATTAGATTACCTCGAGAGGTCACACTTTTTGAAAACTTCGACATGTTTGTGATGAGGTCGAAAATACGAATGCTTAGACTGGAAATCCACACTTGTTATAAACGCCTACAAAGATCTAGATATCCAGAGGACTGCTACACAGAATAGAGATCTCACTTATGTGACTACAACTAAACAACTCGTGGGCGAAAGCCGCTACGGTTGATCCAATCTATGAAGATCGATCCATGGATCATAGGAGATCGCTGACTATGATCAACTCCGATCTGAAGCCATAAAGCCGAATTTAATGTGCTCGTCACACGTGAAGGTTCAGAATTCCTAACCCCTCGCTAGGATATAGGTTTCACGTCCCCACTGATTTTCCGAGTTGAGACTGGAATGATCTCTCACTGAGCCGCCTAAGATCATATAATGTACCTTATTTCAGACTCGGAAGCGCAGGTCCACCGGAAATGCAAGCCCGGAGCCTGACTTAGACCTTCTTTGGGATCCAAGTTGATTCACTAGCCTCATACGATATGTCTGACACGAGAGCGTACAAGTGGATTAGTCGTTCTTAACCCGAGTCGCTCTCCGTAGATGTCTAGACCCATGCGTTTTTCTGACGAACAAAAGTTTATTTTTGTTAATGCGATTCAAATTGCATCAATATCAATATCATCCTCAGCCGGTCCTGCTGCTGCTGCTTTGATCTCGACACTTCCGATACTACTCGACGTCGTATCCTGGGCATTGGTGCTGGCTTTGATATTGGTATTCGTTTTGTCTTGCTCTACTTTAATAGCATCACCCACTATTCTATCGTCAAAGTCGATATCAACCTTGTCATCATCGTCATCTGATTCCTCTGAAGCCTCATTCAACCATTTGATGAACGGAGATGCCTTCTCTATGATCTCCAAAGACACTTCATCGAGTTTGCTACTTCTTTTTTGTCCTTTCGCATACCATTCAAGAAACACGTCCTCAACAATGATCTCTAGTTCATAAAATATATTGAGTATCATTGCAACTTTTGGGATCAATTGTTCTTTCATAGATGATATCGTCAGCTCAATTCCTCTTAGTAGGTATCTCTGAGCTTTGTGATTCTCGTGCGTAAATCTTAGGAACAGGTTTTTATAAAGTTTGATTTTCTCTATAAGATTATCTTTGAATAATACCTCACAAAGGACAATTACTGCTTTATCACTTATGTCCAATCGATCGGCTTCCGCTTTGATAGCTTTTTGGTTTTCTCCGATGGTTAAATCAGTTGTCTTGGCTTTCTTTTCAACAAATTCAAAAAATATCTGCAATCTTTCGTCTTGGGTCTTTTCTAGATCATCGTTGAGCATGAGGCTCTTTGCGCCAGCACTAAGTTGATCCATCCGTTTCCTCACTGCATCCTCGTTTGTATCTTCGCCCCAATCATCATCGTCCTCATCATTGTTCGAGCTAACATTTGCGGTAGGATTGGCCTCGGCTGCGGCAGCTGCAGCAGCAGCTGTTGGAGCAGCCGCCGCAGCCGCACCCACGGCCGCTGGCTTAGGTGGTGGGTTCTTCAGAATGTAGGCGGCAACTCGATCATTTGCTGCCGAAATTGTGCCGGCATGACCACATGCCATACAATTTGTGCCAATGATCTCCTTCTTCTTATTAACAGACAGGATCGTTTCGGGGTTCTCGCAAGATTGGCAGAGCACATACTTCTGAATGAATCCATCTAATAAATCTTGCAGTTTATTTGGATCATGTGAACCGTTTACAATGTATCGTTCACTCTTGTTGTCGAAATTCACTTGGGCGCCGAGTAGACAGCCGAAGTATTTGGTTGGATACATGGGGGGCCGATTGAGCGACTTGGCAATTTCGGGCATGTTGACTATGACAGTTTTGATTCCATTTCCTTTACCCTCAACTTTCGCTACTAATTTCGGCATCTTATAGCGATAGAATTGATCGCTAAGATTGCGATTAATATTAACATTGGCCATCTTGCAGTCTTGATAATGTGTTTGATAGGGCCAAAGAGGATAATAAGATGGATCTCGATGGTTGGCTTGCGATTTTGGAAGGTACTGGGATTGAATGGGCCCGGTAGCGCATATATTTGTTTGAATAGATGTAATGTTCAGCGGAAATAAGATGATGATTGGCGAAATAGTTCACTCCTCTTAGTTGCTTTCCTGACGGACCTTTATGTCTTTGCATTAAATCTGGTGCTCGGTTTAAAGATTAAAGATCGTCTGACAACAAGAGACGCAATTCATTTCTGGCAATGCCCGCACCTAATACGAGAGCGCTACTGCGGCAGGAAAACATGTGCTGCGCATGTAGATGATGGCCGGGAGCTGGAACCGACCGTGAAACTCAGCAAGGCGTCTCTATCCGACGCGCAGGCCGACAACATACCCGTTTGTGTTACGCCCTTCGGGTAGAGACCCGAAAGCTCAGAGCAGGAAGGCAAATCTGCGAAATATATCGCTCGCTCTAGGTAATTTACCCATTAGCTTCCTGCAGGAAAAGCAAAATTATATGTCGATTATGCTGGAGAATATTTGTTCTCTAACGATATTGTTCTCTTAAATTTTCGGTCGATACCAATCGTAATCCGCGACCGAACTAGACCGTCGTTATATTTGTTCATTATCGAGAACTTTGCACATACCACTCGAGCATAGAATTGCCAAGAATTACAGCCATCGACTGAAACGAGTCTAGACACATCAATTTGGTTTACTGATCGTACGCATCAATAGGACAGTTGTGATATCACAAACATTATCACTAACGGTCACGCTCTTTTGTGGACTTCTTGACCCGCAAAAGTTGAGAAGATATGGGCTCGAAGAAGCGAGTTTTCGACAAAGATCTTGGAGTGGAGCTGGTACTCGATGGAGAGAGTGATGACGAGTTGGCTAATCGAAGTAAAAACGAGCAGGATGCAAGGAGTAGAAAGCGGGCCAAATTCGATTCAAGTCAAACTAGCTCAAATAGAACATATAACAGCAATCAGCAGCAACAATCTCGTATCTCTAATATTTCTAGCCAGACCTCATCGCGAACAGAGTCAGATGATCGGCAGAAAGAATCAACAATAGATGATGGCAGTGGTAGCGACGATTATGAAGGACTCGACTACGGCGATGATGATGATGACGACTTCAACTTAGGCAGCCATTCGAAGACACAAGAAAGTGATGATTCGAAGTCTCATAACACAAGACAAGATATCTTCGATGATGATGAGCACGAAAATGTTGAGCAGAGCGATAGTGAAGACGGCGAGGGTGATCAATCAGGGGATATGGATGAAGATAAGGAGCAAGTGCGAGGAAGAGGTGGCCAAGCAGACAAAGACCAAGCAGAAAAATGCAAATACTGGCCTCTTTGTAATGCGGGTGATGATTGCTCCTTCTTCCATCCAAAAAAGCAATGCAGAGCTTTTCCGAACTGTAGATTCGGTAACAAATGTCTTTACATCCACCCACCCTGTAATTTCAACCCAAATTGTATGAGGCCCTCGTGCCCCTATGCCCATCCAATGAGCCTGAGCACCCCAAGACGCCTAGGACCAGGATACTTCAAGTCAGTTCAGCAACCTCTCGTACCTAGGTGTAAATATGGCTTCAATTGCATGAACTCAATGTGCAAATTTTCCCATCAGCGTTCTGAGCCATGTCGATTCGGTGCAAATTGTTTGCTAGAAACATGCGCCTACACCCATCCATCGGACGTTGCCAGAAAGAAGCCATCGAGCGCTTTCAAATGGAGCGCTTGTTAGCATACGCATGCTACACTAGGCCATCTCGAACTGCCAAGGACAGTTTCACAAGCCTAACGATAACGATTAAACGTAATTATAAATATCTAGCTCGTGTGTAGATCCAACCTAACTATGTCTCTCAAGCATAATCAGATATCTCAAAGTGGTAGACTTACGATGTGCGAAGGATATGAAAATATTAACCCATAAGATGCTCGTAATACCGGTATCATGTGCATAGAAGAGCCAGACAACTGCAGCAAAGTCTGTGTTGAATCTGGTCACTACAAACCCACCAGAGTCCTGTGGCTCCAGGATCGATATTCCATTTTTCGGTCGGGCTAAACGTTCAGTCAACTCTGTTTCCTCAAGCACCAATTGTTGCTGCCAATTTTAGTCTTATTAGAGCACTGTTAATGTTGAATATAACCAGTTAATCTAAAGCCGATGGTATCTAGAGAATAAATCTCGATCTTTTATTTGTGATTTTGCCCTGCCTAAAAATACGTTCCACCCCACAGTATCTCTCTGGGACTTATAAACCTCTGAGAGTCTGAAAAGTTGTTTCTCAGTAGGTACCGGTACTCGAACGGATTGTAATTCTCTGCGTCCAGTTTTTTCTTCTCCTCCACTAGCGCATCCATCTTCTCTTGAGTGATGGGTATACTGTAGAATGGTAGCCTTTCGCTGATAAAGTCCAAAATCCTTGAGACTTCATCAAATACACCGATACCGGCGACCTCCACGATTATTCTCCCTGCCCTCACTGGTGTTTCGAAATGATGCACCTTAGCCTTACCTCCGCCCATCCTCTTTCCAAGACTTTTGCGACTTACCGCTTTCCAAGGTGGGTCCACCCGCCACACGGCGAAAAATCGTTCTGTGTCCAAATACTTGTTAATCCTGTTCGATATCATGTCAAAGTGGGCCCCTTGTAGCGAACCACCACTGAGCGCAATAACCCCAAACTTGCGATAAATAAGTTGGTTATGAATTCGTTCAGGACCTTGCATGTCGAACGGGGCTCTTGGATGCTTTAAAGGTCCAACAACGCCTTCTGGATATCTTGTGGGTGTATGAGGCACTGGACTTAACAATCTATCCTCTATTTTTTCAGGCATGAATACATCGTTGGTCGATATCGTCTCTGGAAAGTGCTTATATGATCGACTAATAACTAAACAAACTGGTCGCGATGTCGAGCCAACAAGCCTGGTGAGCGAGAAAACAGTTTGCGAAAACATCTCTGATATTCGGTCAATTCCTAGTGTGTAAGTTCCGCGAGGTCTTGAATTTGTGATCGTACAGGTAAGTTGTCTTCATTCCCTAGTTCCTTAATAACAGGACAATTCAACAACGATTCGGTTAACTCAAGTATGTTTTCATCGTTAGTAAGATTTAAGAAATACATAGAACGCGTGCCTGCATGTTTCAGCGAGGGGCGAATGAATTCAGTCTTATTCATTTTCACATCCGTGCAGTTGCCTAGCATGCTCTGTCAAAAGATGGCGGTATCTCTCGATGGGAGCACAACCCATGACTCTTAGCATCCGACTCATCGAGACCTATAATCCAATTATAATTCGTCCATCATGCATTTCGGTCTATCTAGACCATAATTCAAGCAATATCTGCCAATGCACTCACAGCAACCCTCATGGAACCATCGATAGAAATTGGCGCCCATAGACGTGCAAGAGCGCTTGCACCTAGTCATACTGAGGCGCTTGTTTATGAATGCAACTGTGCAGCTGAGTTTCTCTAAATTTGAATCATGTGACAGTATTGAACTGGAGGAATCGTTAGCTATCCCCCTGTAAGCTACTTCTATCTGGCCAACCTCGGGATGGAACATGGGCAAGCCCATTTGACTCCTCACAACGCTCCATCTACCATGGATATCATCAGTCTCAGTCAGGGTGTCGAAGAGTTGATAGTCTGAACCACTCGTCTCCCCGACATGTGACGTGTCACTTTCCTCTCCTAGTGCTGGACAGAGACCTGGTAGGAATGGGACACAGAGTCGATTGGGATCTTAGATCTCAGGCGATAAGGCACTTCTAGGACCTTAATTAAAGCGATTGCGATGTGAATGAGATGAATCTCATGATTCATCGCGGCGAACTGAGAGGTCTAGAGCACTTCGATTAGATCTCATGAGGTCGTGCCATAAGTATACTAACCCACACAAGCGCAACACTTGCCAAACTTTTCCTCTAAACAATTTATACAATCTTTAGCGCAATAGGCATCTACTCTGAAATCACATAAACATCTTTGGGTTAATTTACACTTGCTTACTAAAGAGTCACACTGATTCAAATCACAATGTCTATCAAATAATTCGGTTGATTGGGCCGATAAAAAGCCTGTTGTTTGTGAGGGACTGTTGGTTCTGGAAAATATGAATACAAGAAACGAGAGGGTTAAGGCTAATGCCGTTTTGTTGCTAATTTTCATGTTGAACTCAACAAATCCACTCATATTCTGAGGTCATTAGTGTTGGTGGAAGTTAATCGTATTGGTTTTGGATGTCTGGCTAGACAATATGAGTAAGAACAAGACTTTCATATGAGATTTGTTAGTTATATGAGTTGTATTGTACTTGTTCTTGGCTTATCGAGCTGGGGTAAATTCGCGACTTCTGTCATTCTGGTGCGATGAGTCGCTGTTTTACTCACCAGTCAGGTGTTCGAGTGGACCAGAGCGAATGCAATGCAGTAGGCAGAGCTATGGTTCAGGTGAGCTTCGCTCCATGATCAACATTCAGAAAATTCGAGACGAACGTTGAAATCAGTTGAACCGTCAGAGTGCTCTTCCTTAGAGCAACCATCAGCAATGATGATGGTTTGACATTTTGGCGGCGAAAGGGGTCGCTATGACTCAGACCCTTGACTCAAGCTCACTTGTTGGTGAACTCACATGTTCTCACACCGTCAAGTGTCATGCGTCACAAGGCTGGTTTGTTAAATTGAATACGAATTCCTATACTTAGATCAATACACATAACAGTTCTAGCGCGCAACTTGTCTTAGAACTCGGAGGTACTGGAACGCTAGTTAAACAAACTCGAATATACTTATTCGAATTCTTTGTGTCGAGCCAGCCAAGTTCAAGTCATTGCAAACCTAGTGATCTTTGATAATCAAGCCGAAAAATCTTTGATCTGAGGGCCCTGATTGCCGGCAGACCATTCTTGTCTAACCCTTAGCTCAGCTTATCAAGCTTAGCCAAGTCCCAGGCCATTGCATAGCTGAGCAAGCTTGATAAAAGCCCTCTCGGAGTCAAGGGCCTCTCTGGCTGGCCTCCAAATTCGTAGATGCATGACTGAGTATATGACGGGCCCATGCGAGAGTACAATCAAAATAATGGTTGAATAAACCTTTGAGTGCTAGAACTTCTAGCACTCAGAGGTTTCAGAATCCATCACCCTGATGGTTAGATTCGAGTTGAGATACAGAGACTCAATAGCATGTAGATTAATTCAACAATTTCGCCCTGCGAGCTAACTAGGCTTGTGCCCGCGAGTTTAGTTGAATGGACCTGTCTCTCAGTTTGACGCTCGAAATTTCATAAATTTGAACCGTCTGGATTTCGTGAGGAATTACTCTCGACCCCCCTCCCTCAACTCTACAATTGCGGCATCATCTTATTTCAGACGAACGACCTGAGCGAGGCTAGCAAACCAACCAGAGACATCAATCAAAGGCTGTAATCTACGCTGTTCCTATTTCAAGGGTCTCGTCTGCATTTCGTTAGGGCAGATAACCTGCCCGATGATACAGCACTATTTTTAAGCGCGGGCCTCTTTGTCTTGGATTCCGAATCCAAAACGGTTAATCGTGCTTGACTACTAGCTGTTTATGTTCTGTTGCAATCAACGTAAATTTCTCACCGATCTGAGCAGGCAGTCTCCTCTCAAATTGCCACACCAAACATGTTTCCATCAGCTCTGACTAATTGGCAACAGTGTCAAATCAGACCACTCTAATCAACGGATCTAGACAGTCGAGGGCTCTCATTATAGCAGAGACTCTTGCTCAATGGCGAGCTGAAAGTTTGATTGCGAGTTAGAAAACAAGTGTGTCGCTATTGTGTTATATTTGGTGTGGCAAAATGTGAGGCAGAGCCAAACTTAAATGATGTGTTGTCTGACTCCAACAATCTCTTCCTCTCTCTTTCTCTCTCTCTCTCTCTCTACTGATCTCTTATCGCGGCGATTGGATGTTGGTAACGGGAAGACGTCATTTCGGGAGGCCAGAGAGTGAGGGCTGAAGTTGGCGAGCGAGATGCTGCACTTCTGAGTGGGATAATTTACAGCCTCTTTAGCTGTTCAATTGGTATCCATGGGAACGGCCAAAGATGTGGAACAAGCGAGGGTGGCAAAGTTGTGGCAATCCGAACAATCCTCTCTTTAACCAAGAGAACTTGGTTCCATTGCGTGCGTTTGTTTGCACAATGAGGCGCATCTGTTTGACACACTGACACGAACTTGAGCTGAGAGAAACACGGAACATTAAGATGTCAAGCAAAACAAGCTAGGATAGCCAAAGCCTAGACTGTCGGCTAGAGCGGTCTGTGATTGTGTTGTAGATGACACATAAATTGTCCATAGGAAATTACATGTATGAGTTGTCAACGATAAACAATAGGCTTTAGCTTTCCTTTGCGTGAACGGTGAGGATTCGCTGCAGTTTTGTACGCAACTTGTAAGCTACCAATTTGGTTGGTATGGATTTTAACGAGCTCTGGTGGCTTATTGTGTTTACGGCACAAGAGGGCAAAAATAAGGGCAGACGTAAACAACTCGGCTTGGCCCGCAGCCATTTCCTAGTGGCGTTCGCGCACTCGCTTTTGGCGCACACAAACAGGTTGACCCTCACGGCGCGTCCAGCGGCGCTCCGCCCGCCAGTCTCGAATGCCCTTAGGGCTCCACTGGACGGGGCGCTCGCAAAAACCAGCAAGGGTGTCTAATGTCTAAGCCGACCTGGTGCTCGCTGATCCCTCGATTAGAATGCTGCCTGTAATCGATGAGCGTTGATCAATGGCGAGATAGAACTCGCGCGTCCCGTGACCCCATTTCATACAGTCGCCCGCTCAGCTGGCCGCCAAATTGGGAGACGAGCCTTGTCGAGAGGGGAGAAAAAGATCATTAACCTGAGCGAAGCCAGATGGATGACTCCACGAAATGTGTCACCCGTTTGCGCAATACAATCGTTTTTCGCCGCTCGCCCGCCAAGACGCCCGCGAAGGTCAAATGGGCCGTCTAATTGGCGAGTCGAGCGCAACCATGACCTTGGGTGGCGTCATCTCCTAAGGCTAGTGGCACGCGCTCGCATCATCGCGCTCCAGCTCGGAGCCAAAACGGGGGGAGGGCAACTGTTCACGTTGTCAAAGCTAGCTTATGCTGTTGTAGCTCTGGCAGCTGGAGCTGGGCGCTTGAAAGGGGAGGAGAGAGGCCATTAGTTGTTGTTATTGTTATTATTCCGGGCATAAGGCAAAGTTGTAATCCGTAAGCGCGAATAGATAAGTTGGAATGGAGTCGGGCGAGTTGTTTCTGCCACTGGAATCGAGCAGGCTGGCAACTATTCGAACTGTTCAGCTATGAAAGGCAGCGACGACGACAACAACAACAACAACAACAACAACAACGAAGCATTCTCGCCAGCACCGTAGGCTCGAGCCTGGCAAAGCCCCGTTGGCCTAGCTTGCTGGCGGACAAACTGTGCACTAGTGCTTTGGGCTGCCTGGCCGACTGCTGATCTGGCTGGCTCTCTGGCAATCGGACCATCCAGACCTCAAGAGTTTGAGTGCGCGAAGTCGGGCGAGCGATCGACTTGCATTGAAATCCAAGAGCGTTTGCGCGGACGCAGCCCGGCCAGTTGTAGTGTTCACCGACACACATAGAGCGGGCGAGCGAGTAGGAGAGAGAGAGAACAGCGATAGCAACTGTACGGCATCCAGTTAGCTGGTAGGCGAGTTGCAGTTAGGGATAGAGAGAGAGAAATTGGCTAGCTAACAGTCGTTGCTGTATTTTCCACACCCGGTCGCGCTCACGCACACACACACAAACCCCAATGCCAGAGTTCCATTGCTGCTATTCAGCGCACTCGCTCACACAGGCACACAAACAGAGCCAAGCATTTGCTCTGAATTCTGTGCGCAAAATAGACGGCCAAGCAGACACACATAGAGGGAAGCGAGAACGAGAGAGAGAGAGATTTTAGAACGAGAATGCTCACCAGTTACCATTGAACTACATTAACCAAATCTCTTAGAAATCACAAATTTCAACCGAACATCCAAAATATTGAAAGGAAAGGAGCAGAGGTTCTACACTCTCAGTTAAGATATGGTCCATATGGACAGTGAAAATAAGGAATTAAACAGCAAAAGCGACTATGCCACAGCGACGGGAACGCACGACATTAGCAATAGTATTATTCTATATCCATTCGCTCATCAGGTAAGCAGCAACTTGATCACAAAGGCCCCTCCATCCAACTCAACCTCACCATTGAATCTAACCGACAAGCTTTCCTCTCCCGATCAACGAGCTCAGGTTGGTGGCCACACACAACTGTTAACATTGGACAAGAGTACACTATGCAAGCCCCTCATCCCGAGAGAGCTGCTATTCTACTTGAATGTGCCGAAAGAGTTGGTTAGGTTTGTTCCCTCTTATAAGGGTGAGTTTAATCCCCCATAGCTGGCCCGCTCGTGTGCGAGCCAGCATTCAAGTCTCTTGCCAGCTCATAATATGAACTCTAAACTAATCAAACTCTCGCACTCTCCTTGCGTCCCGACAAACGATCACCGGACGTACCATTCTCCGTCTGACCCACTTGTGCGCCGAAACTTGATTGCCCGTCCGCAGGTGTGGTGCAAATTCGCGAAACTGGAGCGGGAACCTACCCACCCGTCGTCTATCAGCCCCTAAGGAGTCCAAAATCACCCTATGCAAAATTCGTACCAGGCTCATCTTCCACAATGCCGGCCAGGTTGGACGCGAGACTTATGAGCCAACAGCAAACACTTGCAAGTGACCTAGAGCGAGCAAACGCACTCAAGCGACTGAACGACCAAGCCAAAGAAATTGGAATGGATCAATCCCATGATGTAATTCCCCTCAGAGACCAACCCGAACCAGACGCCTCAATGCTGGTGCCAAGATTTTTACATTCACCTAAAAATCCACACCATAAACGGTCAGCAACATCCCATGACCATACCATTGGTGTAAACAAAACAAGACAAGACCATTACTCTAGCCAGCACCAGCACCATCAAATCTCAGCCAGCCAGGAAGAGTCAGAGGACCATGCAAAGCATGAGCGCCACACCAGGAGTTGTAGCGAAGAGATAAGCAACGCCAGTAGCGACAACACAAATGGTGGCTACTTTAGCGAGGATAGTAGCCAGTCCATAACCGACCTGTGCGGCTCCCCAATGGAGCTGAAAGTGCAAATTAGACAATGTTCCGACGAGAAAATTCTCAAGAAAAATTTATCACAAGACGATCTCTTAAGAGCCGATTACATTAGTCGCCCAAACGAAAAATGTGAGTTGCCGCTAGCATAGCGAACCTTACGCTTCAATCAGAACTTAAAATTAACCAATGCTTATCTTACATATTGATACTGGAAAATTCTAGACCTGCTTCTCCTCGAAAATGTTGCCTCAAAGTACCAGCTACCATGTATCTTGGACCTTAAAATGGGCACCAGACAGCATGGTGATGATGCTACAGAGGAAAAACGCCATAGACAAATAGCTAAATGCAAAGCTAGTACCTCGGCCAGTTTGGGTGTCCGTTTATGTGGAATGCAAGTGTACCAGGTTGACTACGGTGGCTTCCTTTGGTATGACAAATACTATGGCCGTAAAATGGACGAAGAAGGATTGAAACGAGCGTTGCTCCAATACTTTCACAATGGCTTTCAGTTGAATGAAGATATAATCGATGATGTGATTGCTAGGCTAAAGTTATTAAGCAATGCTGTTGAAAAGTCTCCCTCGTTTAGATTCTATGGCACTTCGCTTCTTATTATCCATGAAGGTTGCACTAGTCGCTCTATGAAAAGATGTCCAGTCGACGTTCGATTGATTGATTTTGCTCATACTATCTGTGATTACAATAATATGAGTAGCCGCAGTAGTTCATCTCCTTCTGTTTTGAAATCTTCCAGCGCCGAGCAGTTAACGATTCCTCCACTCATCCAGGGTCCGCCAACAATCGTACAACCAAATCTTAGTCCAGACAGTCACCATGACCAGGGACAAATAAGCGAAAATGAAAATGAGAATAATAACAATAACAATCCACTTGGTTCATTTAGATCCGTTGAACCAGGTCTAACGGAACAAAAGCAGGCGGTCGAATTGTTACCGGTACCGAATCAACAGATCAATGATGCACCGATGATATCGCATTCGCTCAACATGAAAATAAGTAAAACCTCCATCGGGCCCGACAAGGGTCTCTTGTTCGGACTGGAAAATCTCATGAGACTTCTAGATGATCTCAAGAGCCAGTATCATGGCAAAGAGAAGCGGCAGCCAATGGAAAAAGCAATGGAGAACCTATACATACCTGTTATATAAGATATGGCCGATTTGATTATATAAACATCCGCCAGTTTTTGTCCAATTATTTCAATCTCAATAATCACAAGGCGAGAGTCCGTCTGATGTATCACAAGCAAGTTCCCGCTTTAATATTCGTCAGCCTACCTAGGTCAGAGGTATAGGGGATGATGGATAATGGAACACATATTTCCGCCACCTGACAAAACCGTTTCCGCACTTGGTATGCTCTAGAGATTGTTTCTAAATTGACGAGCTTAGAATAAAACACTGCTCTAGCAACTACCTAGAATCGATAAGGCCTCATTCAATAGTAGTATGCATGGTGGTGCGAGAGCTTTAGATAACTCGCATGAAATTGTCGAGTTCAGGACCGATCCGGCTGCGAAAATGAAAACATGGTTGATCTTGAATGGTCCCAGAGCTCTCCTCAATGTCTGAGTGAAGAGATGGAACCGAGTGAGAAACTGGGACCAAGTGACAGAAATTCATGACAAAAATAAATAAATGTTGACAGCATGCTACCCCTCAAGGGGATATGAAATTGTGGTAAAAGTTATTAACGTTTTAAAGCCACCTCTAAGCTATCTTGGTCCTCCTTCTGGCGGTCGGTATGCCGACAACACCACATTATCGCCGAAGGACTCACCTCGATATGAGAGGAGTGGTGCTAAGTGCCGGGCTGACGCTGAACGCACTTGTTGCTGTCCTTAGTCTGGACCATATTACCGCTGATGATATTGAGCAGAAGTCGCAACTTACACAGCCTTTAAAGTCACCAGAAAGAGGCTATGCAATCTGTATGACCAACCTGGGTAAATATGGGTGCTATGCTGGAGGAACAGACATGTCAAGGGCGATTGCACAAAACAGCTCATGCAGCAGCCTCACTAGCCCCCTCAATCAAGAGTTGAAGCAATCTCAGACGATCAGTGTGTCAAGTTCGCCCTCAACAAATACCGAACCGTGTCCATGCAAGCCCCAATACAGTGGTTCAAAGTGTGATAATTGTGCTGACGGGTTCAGTCTAAGACTGAAGCATTCGGCATCGGATATACGGAAGGAAAGCGTCGGAAGCTCAAAGAATTCGCACCAGAATGCGATGGTCGGTGGCCTAGACTCGACAGGTATCAATATTCTAAGGTGGCGACAATCGAAACTGTTTGAATGTAAGTTTTGTGACTGCGATCCAATAGGGTCAAGATCTCATATTTGTGATAAGCGATCAGGATCGTGCTTTTGCCTGGAAGGTTATAGGGGCATCAGGTGTGATCAGTGCGCCTTTGGCTACTACAACCAAACCTCTGTCCTTAGTAATAGCTCGATTTTAACGAGCGCTGCACGTCCGAAACAACGTCATTGTATTGATTGTGGCGATTGCTTCGACTATTGGCGCATAGTTATCTCGAACTTGAAAGAATCAAGTGTTGAGCTCATTAAGAGGACCTCTGAGCTTAGTCAATTTATGATATCCGGCGCAAAAGTTCCATATGATACAGCAGAACTTCCAAGTGACACATCGTTGACAAATGGGTCAATCAGTGGTGTCAATTTCAGCGAATTAGATGCGAAAATGAGCATAGTTGGAGAAATGGTTCTGATGAACAAGAGAGAAAGTGATAGGCTGATTATGTTGACTGAGGAGCTAAGCTCTACAATCAGGTTCTTCAATGAAACTAGCCTAGAGGTCCTGAACCAGGAGGCAAGGAACAAAAAGTTTTGGTTTGACTTCTATCGCTTGAACTACGAACTGGAGGCGCAAGACATAGTCATCAGCAAATTAAGCAAAATTATCGAGACCGGTTATAGAAAGGAGCAGCTCAATATCCAGGAACTAATACCTCTCGGTGCGGCCAAACTCATCGCGATCAACAGGGACCGGAGTCTACATTATTTCGCTCAGTCTCTAGATGTAAAACAGAAGTTTAATCTTGATTACAACAGGACAGTGAGAGAATTAGAATCTACGGTCCAGTCTATTGAGAGTTCCAGAAAATTGTTGGCCTCAATCGGGAGAGACTATCTAAATGGACTGATGAATGCACACAACAGTACAATCACCTCAAGCGACGATCACATGAAGCCACTTGGTGACTATCTGCCGGGTTCTGGTGAATCACATAACTCTGGATTGGTGCTCTTGAGTGAGAGGGTTGACTTGGCTCACTCGTTGATCGTGAATCTGGCTCCGATGGTGCAGTTTGAGCATTCCGAACTCCCAGCGAAAAAGATAGAGATCAAGTCTTCAGAGTCGTTAGTTGGCGATGCAAAGCTCATCCTCTCAGATGTTGAAAGCGATTTAGATAAATTTGATAAGAATCTGAGGGCTGTGATGTCGATAGTTTCATCAACAAACGAACCAAATTCTCACGACATCGCTCAGATGGTCAGAACCAGGACTGGTAGTGTGCGGTTAAGTCTGAATAAGGTTGATGCTAAATTGACAGCCGCCCGATCGGAACTGGCTGAGTTGCTATCTACACCTATCTCATCCAGCTTTGGCTCGAGTCAACTCCAAGAATTGTCTCAAGAGATAAACAAGACCTTTGAGTTACACTCGCCCCTACTGCGGAGTCTGAATGTTGAATTTGGGCCAGAGTTCGAGGATCTCCCCTCGTTGAAAGAGAAGGCTAAGGATCTGAGTATGAACATGCGCCATCTGAATGATGAATTAATTAAGAAAGACGAAATCAAACGCAATGCAGATGTTGCGTTCGATCAGATAAGGGCGCTTAATACAAAGACACGAGCGACTGTATTGGAGAGCTCAGATTTACTTGCTTTCGAAGACGAAACTAGATGGTTCAATTCAACTTACATCAGCATCATCGGAAACCGTTCGGCGGCACCTGCAGACGATCCATCTACCTCCTCTGTCGAGCTCATTGGCAGGCGTCTCTTAAATTTGCAGATAGACTCAATGAAGAGAAGGCTAGCCAAAGAGCGTTTGGTTGAAATTAAAACAAAAGAGATGGACATTGTCAATGCGGCTAACAGGGAGATGCTGAGCCAAGTCGATCATCAGTACCATGAAGTGTTGGTTTGTTTGGCATCAATGGATGGCCAAAGAGAGAGAGTTCGTGCGTCACAGATCCTGGCGAGTGCCAATCAAATAAATGGATATGCGCTGGGCGTCAAAGCCGCGGCAAATGATCAAGAGTTTACCATCTATGATAACTGGACGAACGTCAGAGAGCCTGTGCCGATAGACGAGCATAGCGGTGGCGGTATTAAATTGAATTTGAATACAATGGATACCTCTCGCGCTAAAAAAGCCTCTGCTAGTAGAGTGAGCGCGCTATCCCATCAAAAGCGGATTGCCGATTTCATTGCCGAGTTCCAGCTACTCATGAGGCAGCTGAGTTGGAGCCACAATGAGACAAAAGGCTTGAGTTACACGTTTAACACAAACGAGCAGCAGATTAAGCGCCAAAAGCTTACATTGCACCTGTTGCACCATGAACTAGATCAAATAACAAGTGATCTAGTTCGAAGGTTGAACAGTTTCCAAGAGTGTCAAGCCAATAATTAACTGTTCACGAGATGGCGCATTGGTTCCGTGTTGATGGAACCCTCAAATAAAGCCATGGCTTTGGAGTTGGGGAGCGGAGGATCCTTTGTCTCGGCCAGAATCAGAGCAACGCTTTCCCGGCTCAACTTTTCCACCCAGTAGTAGGCCCACACTAACAGCCCACGTCATAGGAAACACACACACGAGCCCTTTCATGTTCATCCTAAGCCGCCTTTTGCAGCGCTAAAACGAGCCAAAGCAATCAATTTTGGAACAAACTCAGCAAGGGACAAATAGATCCGAGACCTCTTATGGTTGCGGGCGAAATGAGCCAGGCAGGCGAGACTCTCAGCCAGGCGGCCGAGCAGGCTGACAGTGGGAGAGGCCGAAAAGTGGAGAACTGGAGTCGATCGAGAGTTTAGTGGGCTAGACGCAGGCGAGTGAGCTCAGCAGATCACCGCCGAGTTTGTTTTATTCACCACCCAACTATCCATCCATCCATCCATCCATCCATCCATC
>Ga0268249_1000096_pt1 | contig 58500 bp, 24 predicted proteins | sample AgamicAtPe_FD_200257 | JGI IMG/M metagenome (GOLD analysis project Ga0268249, IMG submission 200257) | Agave microbial communities from Guanajuato, Mexico - At.P.e (v2) (version 3) | ecosystem: Host-associated > Plants > Phyllosphere > Phylloplane/Leaf | place: Guanajuato, Mexico | collected... | reverse complement strand
GCAATGAAGCTGAGGATGTTGAGCAGGTTTGCCTTGTCACGTTTTTTGTTTGGAACGCGAAAGATGTTCAAGACAGGCCTGATGGCCGACTTGGCTGGTCCTGGCAGCACGTCAGAGAAATAGGTCTTCTCTGCTGAGTTCAGAAGCGTTACTAGGAGGGTAGGATCGAATAAGATGTTTTGAGCCAGGCCGAGAGGTGTCAATGAGGAAATCAAGAAAGGAAGGTCCGATTGATCCCCAATATTGGTGCCAAACTTGTCGTTGAAGGATTTGATCATCATGCGAGCGATGTGTTCCGCTTGACGCATAACATTTCGCTTCTTCTGGTTGACACCCTTAACTTTCTCTGAAGGATCTTTGTTGGATGAGAAACTAAACACGGTAGGCGTTTGAACCGGTGGCAGTTTATCGGCCAATTTATCTACTGCGCTAGTCTTTGGCAGTTGATTTGCTATAAAATCTATGGCAGGCGATGAGATTGTCTTGGGATTTCCCAATGGTTTCAGCATATCAGAGGGCTCTCGCATTGAAGATTTAGTCGGTAAACCGAAAGGCTTTTGCGGCAAATTCTTTTCATACGTGTAAGAGGCCAGCTCTTGTGGATGGTGGCTAGAGATCTGGTAAGCGGGTCCAATGGAGGGCGCATAATGCTCGATGAGAGAGTTTTCGCTCGACTGGGCTAGTTGATCGTAGCCTTGGTTTTGCTGGCTCAGTTGTTGTTGGTAGTTTTGGTTGGCTGCTAGTGCAGCCAATTCGGCTGCGATTTGTTGCTCGGCGTAATGTTGTTGTTGCTCCTGCGAAGCCGATTGACCCACGAGATCGGCCGAATCCTGGCTACTGAGCTCGCGTCCATCCTGTTGAGTGACGCCTGCGACCAGATTGTAGCCATTAATGTCTATGAGGTGCGAGCCATCCTGTTGCTCAGATGCACCCATTGTTATGGGCCCACTTGCAGCGGCGATCAAATCCGATGGGCGGAAGTATTTAAGCGGCGAAACATGGCGAGCTTGGACTTGCGAGGCCAGTTGTTGTGTGGGCTCCGCTTGCTGCTGTTGGTGGTGGGTTTGTTGCTGCTGGCCCTGTTGCTGGTGTTGGTAAGGGCGCGAGTAGAAGGCGGGCACCGAGCCACCAGGAAGAAAGAAGTTCTCGGGTACCACGTGTCCAGCTGCGCTCATCAACTGGGCAGTCGGGATCTGTTGCTGGTTCGCCAAAATTTCCAGCTCACCTGCATCGTCCACATAATCGCCAGGCTCCAAGCCTCCCGCTCTAGCTTGTGCAATCAATTGCTGCTGGTTCAAGTAATGCTGTTGCTGGAGCTCGTGCGACCCGCTTGCAGGCGATGTGATCGATGTAGACTGAGCTAGCCATACGGGGGCCAGCAAAAGACCCAACGCGAACAAAACCACGTTTGATTGGCAAAGAGTTGCGGATAGAAGTTTACGCTTACAACGGAACTTTCTGGCCAAGCTTAGAAGGCGCTGACATTTGCTGAACGCTTTGGCGCATTGCGTCCTCTTGACATTGACCATCTCTCGTTCGAATCTTGTGGCTTGTTCACTGTTGATCAGTTGCCTGAGGCAACAAAACTCGTCGCTTGTTTTCTCTGTTAGTTTCATTGTTCTTTCGTCTTGACGTTAGCCTACTAGAAGTTGTTGGCAGGTGAATCGTTCAAGTCTCTTGCAAGTTTTTGACCGCGCAAAATGAACTGTTGGTCTTCCGATTCGAGTGAAGTGAAGCGTCACTGAGATGATTAAGATAACGATGGATGTTTGTGCACAAGCTCTCCTTCTAACGAGACAACTTCATTGTCCACTTTGAGCCAGTCTCAGCCGATCCTCGAAACTGGAGATGAAAGTGTCAAGACTCTTGTGTGGATGCGGCTGCTACCGCAACTGCTGAGGGTGCAACTTTTCTCCTATCCACTGAGTCCACCAAAGTTGAATGTGGACGACGATGACGACAGCGGCAGCAACAGGCCAAGACTCCTTGGACACGATTCCAGTTTGCACCCTTTTGAGCTTGCTCGCTTCCGGCTGAATATATAGCGGAATGAATGATTTGTCTGGTCGGAGGGGCGAAAGTTGCGGATTGTTTGCGTCTGACTATGGGTTGCTGTTTATTTCACGACCGATGGGCTGGAAAGATGAGTGATTTAACGCTAACTTCCCCGCTTGCGCTCTCTCTCTCTCTCTCTCTCTCTCTATCCCTCTTTCCTTCCTTTGCTCAAGTTGGTTGGCTATTATTTGCGCAAGTTAAAAGGCCGCTTGTTTTCCTATCATCAACGACTTTCCATCAAGACGAGTGGAACTTCTATCAGTTTGCTTCATCAATCTGAATCATGCCGGACAATGGAGGATGGAGCAAGACGGATCTGTTTGGTGGTGCTCGGCGTTCAACCACAACAAGTACGGTAAGGGCCAACAAAATAAACTGTTTTCATCCCATCGTTGCACACTCAGAGCTCTAAACTATCCATTCGATGCAACTTCTTCAACTCAAAGACAGGCTGACCATCGGCGCAAGAGTGCAAAACTTAAAACGGCGCCAATCAAATGGTTACGGGAGGTAGCTAAAAGTTTGCTTTAATCACGGGACAACTCTGTCGAGCTTGCCGGCCATCGTTTATTGCTGTTGTTTTTCCCTAAAAGGACCAGCAGTCCCTCCCTCTGAGGGCTCCACTCTACCGGCCCTTGGAAGCTACCGCCAACGCCGCCAACTTTCACTCCAACTTCTGCCCGCCACCTCTCGACCTGTTACTATCAGTGATCTGGTGTTCGTCTAGTCGGGCAATGTTGGCGCGTCTGCCGCTTGGACGACTCGCTTGTCCCGCAATATAAGTTTGAGCCCCTAGCGAAACAAACCCACTTAGCCAGTTAGCCAGAGGACGCAGATTGGAGAGATTCGCGCAAGCTCCTGGCGGGGGATGCACTCGAGAGCAGGATGTGTGAGCTATGAGAGAGATTTCACCTGGTGGCGAAACCTCTACGGGTTTGTCCGGCCAATACAACTTTATTTCCCTCTTTCTGGCCGCCCGCTTGACAAGATTAGCCCCGCTTGATATGTAACATTGCCCGAGATGACATGCCAACTTGGTCGCTAATTATTGAAGCTAATCTTTTGCCTGCCCGAAATGGCAACAAACAAAACTTGGCTAGCCGGTCAAGCGGCCGAAAGTATTAGCAAAGGGAACAACCGGAGCTCTCACTGCAAGAGTCGCTGGTCAGTGGGTTTATTGTGGCATGGCTACGCTAGAGCAAACCGCTCGCTTATCTACGAAACTGAACAGAACAGAACCGGTCCAGCCCAACCACTTCCACCTCAAACCCACCCAATTTCCAGCCTGGCGACGTTAGGAGGCTACCCATGAGCCACGTAGTGGACGGTCAGTGAACGTCTTTGCGTCCATTGACCGTACCTGATGCAAATCAGTCCGGCGCTCCCCGCAACTGCCGCTGAAACCGGCATCGTCAGTCGCCTTGCCAATTGTCCAACGTCGTCACTTAGCATCTGCTACAAACGTTACAACATGAAGGAAGTCACGCATTCTCGCCGTGACTTCCTCTGCGCCTCTCTCGATCGCAATCTAGCAAAGCTAATGGCGTCATATAACTCGTTCTAAGTTCGTCCATCTCCATGCCCAATGAATGCGCACCTGCATTCAAGGAAACAAGATTTCCATTAAATTATGCACTTCATACGAAACCGCTGGTAATTCAAGAAGCCACGGCATTGCATTGATGAGGAGAGGCTGTATTCAGACTTGCGGAGGGTTGGAAGTGATGGGTCAACCTGTAAATTCATCACTTTCTTGCAAGATAAAGGCCGATCCACTCGAGTCTGCTCACAGTAAACTTTGAGATTCATAAATGAAGAGATATGGGTTGAGTATTTGGAGGAGAGGGAGAGAGAAACTTCAAACCAAACAAGCCCCAACTGGAGGTGGCGAGCGGGAGTAAATCTAATCAAATTTTGAGGTGATTTGTGAGGTGTAGGTGTCGTGTCACGACTTCTGATTGTTCCCTTAATGCGGATAGAATCAGCAAATTGGCCGTCATGCGTCAAATCGCTAATAATGAACAAGGCAACTCTAGCCAAATTCAGCTTAGGAAGTAACGGCTTTTGCTGGTCTCGCCAGAACCGCTGGCGCTGACTGAGTCAGTTAGGCTCGGGATATGATTGACTAGTCCTGGGCAACAAGTAGGTGGGCTCAATTGGGGATTACATTAAATCCTTCTGGCTTTGAAGTTGGCCCGCGCAACGATTGCCGAGTTGAAACAACGAAGCGGCGCACCCTTTGAGAGTCTGAAGTATCCTTCCTCGCCCCACGAGTCCGAATAAGAGTTCCTCAGCAACCAAAACTCTTTGCCATTCTCAACGCCTGAGCCGACCAACAGCAAAGCGTGGGCCATGTTAGGATCGCAGTCTGCCCCATCGTGGATGCCACCACCGTAGCCCATGAAGTCTTTGGGCATGTTAATGCCAACGATAATCGGACTCTTGGGCAGCCACTTGTACCATGCGACCATGTCCGTGAAGTGTTGCCAGTGCGTGATTGTTGGCCGCAAGTAGCCTGTCTTCCTCTCTTGGTCGCTTTCGCTGTCGTATGGGCACTGGTGTTGTATTCCAGTGTAAGGGTACATAGAGTTGAGCTCGATGCCGTACCTCTTGATAAACTGACCCACTTGCGACAGTTTTCCGCCGCTACATCCGCCCAGGCCACTCTTGGACCCGCAATCGATGATATACTGGACACTGAACTCGGTCAGTTTCTTTGTTTGCTGGCAATGGAAGTACTCCATCAGTCCGATGGTTGCGTGCGCGTAACATGAGTTGCAGGACATCTGAGCCTTGGGTACAGTTATGCAACCAGACGAACGCCAATCAATGTCGTACCGGATTTGGCTCCTGTGCAGCGCGGGCGCCGGTGTCGACGCTTGCTCAGGCTCGGTATCCCAGATCAAATCATCGTCGAGATCATCCTCAAGGTCGTCGAGATCAGAAAAATCGTCATCGCGAGTGTCGAGGTAATTTGCAACGCTACTCAGCGTGCTCATGACAGGAAGGTCAGCAAGAGCCTTCGCGTAGTTGATACCCGTTTCCTTCAGGGAGCTGAACATGCCGTAGCTGGTGATGAAGCCGTGGTCGTAGTTTCGATTGTTGGACACGACAACTGGACTAAATTTGACCTGATTGTTGATCTCACTGGGCTCATTCCAATTCTTGGTGCTTCTAATCCTTACGACTCTAGCAAATTTTCGCGCAACGTCCGGTTTGCTCTTGATATCACGTAGCGCGACTTCTAACTCTGGCATCCCTTGCTCGTCGAAGAAATTCAGGACTGGAATCCGCTTGTGTTCGACAGCCACGTCATCCGTTAGCTCATCCAAGCTGGCCTGGCTATAGTCGTCCCCATGCTGGAATGCATACACACTTGGTAATCGATCGGCAGGCAAGTTGGGAAATCTGAGGGCCTCTGCGACAGGCGGCATGTCGATCCCCTTAGCCATGTAATTCACCTTTAGCTCCTCTGCTGTCATATCGGTGAATTGGTTCTGGCTCAGGTAGTGATCAACCAACTTTCGCTTGAACAAGAGATTGTGCTTGAAGATCAAGAGTGTTCTGCCGAAAAAGAGGCGTGCCCGATCAAGCGTTTCAGTCGGACTGTAACTTTTGGTAAACTTCTCCACATATTTGCCATAGTCGAACACTTTCGGCACCCGAGAGCTCGCAGTGGGCTGGTCGATATTCATATCACATGCAAGGTCGGCTTGGTTCACGCAAGCCCCCTCTAGGAGACAAACTAGGCTCAAGATTTGTACTAGTGAGACAGCCAAGTAGGCTGATGACTTGCTGGCTGCCATAACTTGCGATTTAAGCTAACATGGACTCGAGCAATGTCGTTTGTGTGGAACAGTGTTATGCCAAAGCATCCTTGATGAGCTCAGATGAGGGACTAAATATAGAAGTCCAAACGCTATTTAGATAGAGGCTGGACCAGGTTGAAATTGCTCTCTAATGTTGCCAAATCATCTCTCAGCTGATAATCGGCTATTCTGAGCTGAAAATAACGGTCGCCACTAGAGCATTGCGACTTGGTCAAGCCCATCCGGCGGCCATCGACGATCAACTCTCGAGTTTGCAAAATTGGCCTGTCGGACGATCTCCACCAGACCAAGGCCACAGGTTGCGCTTGAAACTGAGCATTGAATATGAATTCTGGTCGGCGAACACCGCGAACCAGCTCTATCGAAGGACAAAGATCGCTTGAAAACGATGCTCTAAGTCGATTCAAGAGGAGTTTATAGTCATAGCAAGGGTCTGCCTCGCAATCGCCGATTAAAATTCTATCGATCCTGCTCTGTGCATCGAATAGCTCAACGAGCTTACTACCTTGCAACCCGTTTGCCACCCACTTTTGCAATTTGACCAAGCAGGAATCTTTGTCAACGTAGATTGTATTACCATCCTTCATGCAGCCTCGACCCGGTTTTCGTCTGACGGTTTTGCCAGTCCTGGCATCAATAGGCTCGAGCCCTTCATACCTATTGGCCAAACCGCAAGGGAATTGTGTGACAAACAGGGTCAACCTCTGTCGACACAATTCGGCTGCTCTGCTCGATCCATTGACGACTGAAACTGAATTCTCTACTTCAAGCCTAGAAATAGCGTCCACGAGGTACCTCTTGTATGCTCGCTTGACAAGAGATTCTGCATGACAGTCTTGAATGTCATCAGGATACTGGCGGAGTGATGCTTGAGTCCCAGTGGCCATGGCGAGCAGTTGGCCAGTTCGCGAATTGTTGACTGTAGCGAGGACTGTGTAGCTATCAGGCGGATTTTTTGGTCTGATAGATTCATAGAATTTGAGATTGCTGAGCACGATTTCGTTGGGTTCCATAGATTTGGGTCTGAAGTTAATGCCGGCATGATATGTTATAGCCCAGTCGAATCAGCGGAGGGCAAACTGTCAACAACTAGGCACGGTTTTGTGCCGAATCATGCAATTTATTGCTAACTTGTTGTAATTCCAGGTTTTCTGACAAGCAGCTGATATGAAGTCAGACTGTTCTCTATCAACGTGGATGGAGGAAGTGGTTCGAATCAACTTGAATATGTTTGTCAAATGCATTTGCTGATCGGTAAGAGGATCAGGAACGTTTCGTATTTTCGACCTCACGAGCGTGCAACCGATTCTAACGCGCTGGCAAAACCCATACGAGTGAGTTGCGAATCACGAGAGATTAATGAAAAAGTAACTTATGGGGTCGAGCTTTACCTGTTGCCGCTTGCGATCATATTCTCAGTCGTTCGTTTATTCTTTTCCGAACTGAACAAAACGATTATGGAAGGAATGCAGAGTTTTGTCGCCCTGGGAGCAGAGTTGCCCTGACGGGTGTCGCATTTGAGCTCTCCTAGGGAAAGCAAGCAACTGGGGAGCTGATCTAGAAAGATGTAGAGAATGCTTGTAGAAAACGAGCCATTAACTCGAGGTTATGAAATCTAAGGCCTAGTCAGACTCAATCTTTTCCTATTCACTCGCTCGATGTATTCACTCAACTCAGTTTGAACATCTCGCCTATTTAAAGGGCACGATTGTTCCAATCCAAGCATCGCAAACAATGCGCTGGATTCGGCTGAGCCAAGCTCAATTTAGCTACCAACTTCAAAGTTGTAGCTATCTCGAGGAGGTAGATCGCGGATTCGAGACTGGTAAGCGTTAGATCTCTCTTCCTCTCTTCAGAACAATGAACGCTTAGCAGCCTCAACTCGAGCTGTGAGGAGGGAGATGAATGTGCACTTGGGTCTCAGCAAGGGTGAAGCTCTTTTATGGCTATGCTAAGGCAACGCCGACTGGTAGCCTTGCTGCTGGCTTGATGGAACTCAGAACCTGGCCTTCTCAGGACCTAGCTCTCCATGTGCGCCTATGCGCTTTTTGCGCACTACAAGCGAGTTATGTGCCTGACAGGGAGCTATGTACACTCTAGTCTCTCAACTCTGCAAATTATGAAAGTCGCCCTCCAAACGCGGGCAATGTATAGACATCATAGCTTATATTTCATATTGATGGATCGTTATGAAATTTAGATGCAATCCTACCTTCAAGCGCGATAGTTTTCAATTTAATTCAATCGAACTCTGAGCAACTCATTGGAGAGGCTGAAGTTCGTGTATTTGGCAGTCGAGAATGGTACAGTAGAGGAGCAAGCAACACCGAACATACAGCCATCTGGTCAGTCAATCTATTTTTGATGCCATTCCCCTAGGGATAGAAAAATTGAACCAAAATGAGTGAAGGCGAAGCAACAAGCGACCAAGACGATGTTTCGTTTATCCGAACAGACGATATGGTCTGTCTGCAATGTTCTGAGACAGGCGAGCGAGTCTGTTTGGCCGCCGAGGGGTTCGGAAACCGGCACTGTTTTCTTGAACCAATTGCTAACAAGAACTTCCCGCCTGAAATGCCATCTTGCGTCTTTGTCATCGAGCAAGCACTCTCAGTTCGCGCCCTCCAAGAGATGGTCACTGCAGAGTCGAGCGATCCAAAACAGCAGGGAATCAAGGGTCAGCTGACGGAGCAAGCAAGCGAAGTTCAAACCGGTGACGAGATTGTCGAAGCGAGTAGCTCAGATGCGCCGACCCAGTTGTCTGCAAGCCAGTTGACCAGCAAAGGCGCCAACGATAGTGGAGTTGGTGGAGGCAACAGGACTCTATTGTATGGTCACGCGGTGTTGCTGCGCCATCTTCATAGCAGTATGTACTTGGCCACCTTATCCATCTGCTCCTCAAGCGACAAGTTGGCCTTTGATGTCGGTTTGAAAGGGACAGGCGAAGTGGGCGAGTCCTGCTGGTGGACTGTCCATCCCGGTTCAAAGCAGAGGAGTGAGGGCGAGAAGGTTAGAGTTGGTGATGACTTAATATTGGTTAGCGTCGCCACTGAACGTTATCTGCACTACACAACCACCGACCAGCCAGTGACACCTCCGATGTCTAGCGCCTCGGCGGCCGCCATGATTAGCGCTGCAACGACTGTGAAACAAGCAATCGTAAACGCCTCCTTCCACTCCACCCACTGGTCAATCGCGCCCTTTGGAACAGGTTTGTCGCGAATGAAGAACGTGGGCTACGTTTTTGGGGGCCAAGTGTTGCGTCTCCTCCATGGAGGCGACGAGTGTTTAACTGTATCCGCCCAGCAACCAGGCGCAAACGAACCGAACACAACCACCTCAATCCAACCCTCTCAGGCTAGCGCAGTTGTCCAGCCGGCTAATAGCCTCGGAATGAGCTCCTCGCAGCTGGGTGGTGAAATGCCGCGTACAGGTAACATCTCAGTGGCGAAGAGCCAGCAACCAGTGGATGTAATCTATGAGGGTGGTGCAGTGATGAATCAGGCGAGAAGTTTGTGGAGATTAGATCTGATTAGAACGAGATGGTCTGGGGGCTTCGTTCAATATGCAAACGCCCTTCGAATTCGACATATAACCACGGGAAAGTATCTGGGCGTTAACGACAGTCTTCAGCTATGTTTACTGCAAAAAGCTGAGGCCACTGTGGAGAAAACAGCCTTCTGTTTAAGACTAACGAAGGACGATAACAAGGGAAATAGGGGAAGCGATGGGAGTGATGAGAAGGACGAGGAGGTGATTGGTGTGCCGATGATTAAATATGGAGATAGCTCCTTCTTTATTCAGCACATGGACACTCAAATGTGGCTTTCCTATAGATCTTATGAGACTAAGAAAAGAGGAATCGGTCGAGTGGAGGAGAAGCAAGCGATCTTGTCCGCCGAGGGTAAGATGGACGATTGCTTAGAATTTTCGCGCAGCCAGGAGGAGGAGGCCAAGACTGCCCGGGTAATACGCAAATGTGATGCTTTGTTCTCGAAATTCATCAAAATACTCGATCATGTTCAGCAAGTTGCACTTATGAACAAGGCAAATGAGTTTGATCTTTCAAATGGAACCAGCCAGGATCAATTTGAGCTTGAAACAAGATCTTTGGGCAAGAAGAGACCCTCGGTTGCAACAACGGCGGTGGCTGCTGCAGCCCTCTCAGGTCTAGCTCCCATCTTTGCTGTCTCGAGTAGTCCGAGTTGGGACGAACAACAAAGACAAGCCACCCCCGGCGACCAGTCTGACCAACAACCGCCCGCTGGCCCCCGAAGACTAGATACGTTTCAAGCTCAATCCTCCTCCTTGTTCCCGTACCAATCTCAGATCGAGATGAGCAAATGTTTGGAGGATTTGATCGAGTATTTTGCACCGCCTGAAGAGGGCTGCGATCACGAACAGGAGCAGAATAGATTGCGAGCCCTCAGAAACAGGCAAGATTTGTTTCAGGAAGAGGGAATATTGAATCTCATTCTGGATGCAATTGACAAGATCAACCTTATCTCGGGCCAAGGCTTGCTCGTTTTGCTACTAGGAGAGGAGAGTAGCTCAACCTGGGAAGCAATAACTGGTTACTTCTACCATCTTCTTGCCGCAATAATCAAAGACAATCACACGAATTGCGCCCAATTTGCGCAGAGCCACAGATTAAACTGGCTATTCTCACGCCTATCGAGCCAGCAAGCCTCTGAGGGAACCGGCATGTTGGACGTTTTACATTGCGTGTTGGTTGACTCACCTGAGGCGTTAAATATGCTCAAAGAATCGCACATTAAGGTGCTAATCTCTTTACTTGAGAAACACGGAAGAGATCCGAAGGTATTGAATGTCCTATGCTCACTTTGTGTTAGCAATGGAGTTGCCATAAGGAGCAGCCAGAATACCATCACAAACCATTTACTGCCAGGCAGAAACCTACTACTTCAAACTAGGCTAGTTGATCATGTAGCATCAATGAGGCCAAATATCTACATTGCCCGCGTTGATGGGAGCGCGATGTATCATAGATGGTATTATGAAGTGGTTGTCGATCATATTGAGACGATCAACAATCTCAGCCCTCATTTAAGAGTTGGCTGGGCAAACACTAAAGGATACTTACCCTATCCTGGTGGAGGCTCTCATTGGGGCTCTAATGGAGTAGGGGACGATTTTTACAGCTTCGGTTTTGATGGCCAATACCTGTGGACTGCCGGCAGGCCTACGCTTGTCAGAATACCGCCGGCTTCAACAATGACCAAGCAGGAAGTTATGAACAACCAATCCGTTGACTATCAAAATCAGCAGCAGTCTCTTCTTGACTCTTATGCAAACCAACAAAACGAGTACATCTCAGCCCTTGACGCAAATACTAGCGCGCACAATCAAGCCCAAGGTACGGCAGATGGTCTAACCTCAATGACGAACATCGATCCTTTTACGCAGTCACCCTATTTGAGATTGCAGAAAAACGATGTCATAGGATGCATGATTGATTTATCAGTGCCTACGATCCAGTTTACGATCAATGGCAAGCAAATATTCGGATTCTTCAAGAACTTCAACGTAACGAATGGCGGCTTCTTTCATCCAGTCATCTCGTTCTCGGCCAGAGTCTCAAGTAGGTTCTTGTTTGGTGGTAATCAGGGAGAGCTTCGTTATCGGCCACCAGCTGGATTTTCGCCGATGGTTGATGTGCTACTACCAAACCAGGAGGTTTCTGTTGAGCCTTGTTTTAATTTTGGTGATTTAGCCAAACAAACTGTCTGTGGCCCACAAATAACCCCTGATTCTATTCCTCAAATGGTAATGGATCTTGTGTTTATACCGAGGGTGATTGATAGTCAGGGAATTGAGATGTCAAGCAACCTCGAGACTCTTAGAGATAGTTTAGCGGAGAACATGCACGAATTGTGGTGCATGAGTCGGATTGAAGACGGTTGGATTTACGGAGAAGAACACGACGACCAAAATCGTACTCATCCTTATCTGGCGCCCTTTTCGATGCTTCCACCGATAGGTAGGAAGTACAAGTTGGACATGGCAACGCAAACCATAAAGATTATTCTTGGTTTAGGCTACAAAATATCCCAAATACAGAATCAGGATGGCCGAAAGACTGGGAACGTGTCAGGACAGCGCGTTAAAACATACCGGCTCCCCAATATGCCTTATCTACAATCGAACGGTTACAAACCGGCTCCTCTAGATTTAAGTAATTCGGAGCTGACACCTAAAATCAACCACTTAGTTGATTTACTCGCGGAAAATATCCACAATATCTGGGCAGCAGAAAAGATAAGCCTTAAATGGACCTATAGGCGGCGCGATCCGATCAACGATATTGGCGATGATCATAACGATGGTAGGAGTTGCCATCTTTTACCTTACAAGTACGTCGATGACGAAATCAAGTTAAAGAACCGCCAAAGTGCCCTAGAAACTGTGTTCACTATTGCAACCTATGGTTATTATATTGAACCTTCGTCCGTGAGGGAAAAAGCTAGCGTTGATCTCATGACACCAATAATTCAAGATGCAGCCGACCAAACAAATCTCATACCCTCGATCCCATCTGGCGCTCACTCTCCTGGTGGTCTGACACCGAGATCACCAAGTCGACCCGTCAGCGCAACCTCTGGTTTAATTGCATTGACCGGGAACAAATCTAGCCAGGCTGAATTTGCAGGTCACGATGTCATTTTGAATAACGCGCCAGAAATTGCGACTAGACATTATAGGGCTGAGAAAACGTACGCCGTGCACTCTGGCCGCTGGTATTATGAGGTCGAGGTTTGCACTTTAGGACATATACAAATAGGTTGGGCTACCTTGAATTTCAAATCTAGCTCCCCGTCTCTCGGATGCAATGAGGACTCTTGGGCCTTCGATTGTCATACTGGAAGAAAAGTTCATGCCTCAAATTATGAATCTTTCGGCCAGATTGCATCGGTAGGAGATGTGATTGGCTGCATGCTGGATCTCAACGATAGGACAGTAAGTTACTCGCTCAATGGAAAACTTATGCTCGACTACTTGGGTAGCGAAATGGCGTTTGGTTGTGCAGAGTTGCCATATCAACCGGGAAACGGTGGTTATGTTCCTGCCATAAGTCTTGGCGCGAACCAGAGAGCCAGACTTTGTTTTGGTCAAGATGTGGAGCAGCTACGTTTCTTTACAGACTATGGTCTCCAAGAGGGCTATCACCCGTTCTGCATTAACATGCACAAACCGATAACTCTTTGGTATAATAAGAGGGAGCCAAATTTTGTGAATCTGGATGATTTGGATATCGATCAGGTGAATGTGGAGGTTACGCGTATACCTCCCGGCAGCGACTCGCCTCCAGCGTTGAAAATCGCGTACAAACAATTTGAATCGCAAGAACGAGCGACATGGGAATATCTGAGATTATCATTGCCAGTAACGATAAACTCCGAGTTGTTGGATGAAACTGATAAGATTGCAAAGATGCAAGAAATACAAGCTCAACAGCTCAGAATTGCCTATAGTAAAGCGAGAGACTACGGAAGAGGTTCAAGGGGTGGCCTACATGGCGGATTGCACGATCCTGATTCGGATGTTAGGCATCCAGCCCGTCTTGAACAGCACATGTTGCAATCAGGATTCAGTCTAGCCGACGTGAAGGACCTCCAGAGATCGTACGAAAATCATCAGGTCCCGGCCGTCCAAAAACACGATGCTCCCCAATCCGGACTCTATGCTAATGATCGCGTCGGCGGCGGACAGACTAGGCAACAACAGCGTCGTCAGCAGTTAGTAAAGACTAGAAGTGTTGACGAGCAAACTTCCAAACCTGGACAGCCAGTTGGACCGAGTTTGGTCGTCCCTTCGTTCACTGAGGCCCAAAGAATGATGTCTGATAAACCCAAAACTGGCCTACTGAAGCGCAGAAATACTGGCTTCCATCTATCACGAGGGTCCTCTAACTCTCTCGAGGACGTTGGCAAAGAGTCACTCGGAATATCTGCAAATGATAGCCGTGTTGATCATCCGACTGCAGTCAAGACGGTTCGCTCTAAATCGACGTTCAAGTCCTTGTTTGGTAGCATGAAAGGTAGGATGCCTAATGAGACACGTTCCCAATCGTTGTCGCGCACCGTTGAGAGATCAAGGTTGAATGTGCCCAAGATATCGATCCAGAACGATCAATTGAATCCAAATCAAGCATCGACTTTGAGTCGATCGCGTCCAATGAGTCGCAGTGAATCGTACTCGAGTCTACTGGGTGGTATATTGAGCGCCGGATCTGGAACTAACAACGAGAGTGCTGGTGGAAGTACGCGCCGAGAGATAGTGCGCAGACTATCAAGAGTTGGTCTCGGCTCAGGCACCAAGACCTCACAGCAGCAGCAACAACCAGCCACTCCACCGTCCCCCTCTTACCAGGGTCAAACTAGAGAGCCTCAAGAGGCATCATTTGATTTACAGCAACTGGATTCAGCTACACTAGAGCTGATTGATGAATATTATTACGGAATCAGGATTTTCCCAGGTCAGGAGCCGTCGCATGTGCTCTGTGGTTGGGTCACGAGCCAATTCAAGCATGAAAACTTATATTCGTTGCAAGACATACAACATGCTCAGATCATTCAATCGACGTCCCTCATCACAGGTCAAGCAGAAATTTGCGAGAGGCGCGAATGCTATCTCTTGAACGCTGGTCAATTATTCAAAGAGATGCATCCAACCACAGGAACCAGTTCAGCTGGACCAGAGGGCATCACAAACTCAGCATCAGCACCCACAACCTCAGCTGAGAGTTCGTCCCGGTCCCATAGGGGGATGTTGATCGGCTGTCATGTTGATTCGAGCACTGGTGTCCTATCGTTTACCGTTGATGGTAGAATGACCAAGTACAAGGTGAACTTGGAGCCCCAGACGAAACTCTACCCGGGAATCTTCTTTCAGGCGACCACTGGAGACTGTCTCCAATTTGAGCTCAGTCGCACACCTTTAACACTTCCACTTTCTGCTGCCATCTTAAGCCTGACATCAAAACATGTGAATCCACAATGCCCACCTAGACTCAAAGTTCAGACGCTGCAACCTTGCAGCTGGTCCCGAGTTCCAAACGTTAGCCTGCGACCAAATTCACTCAAATTGTCCGACAGTCGGGGTTGGTCAATGCTAGCGGATGACCCACTAGCAATGCTAGTGGTTCACGTTCCTGAAGAAAATAGATGCTTAGACATACTCGAGTTGATTGAACACGAAAAACTCTTGAAGTTTCACAGCAACACTCTGATTTTGTATGGAGCATTATGTGCCCAGGGTAACCATAAGGTTGCGCATATCATATGCTCTTATGTAGATCAGAGACAGCTGCTGTACGCAATCAACTCCGACTATTTGTCCGGAGATTTACGGAAAGGATTCGCAGATTTGCTCATTGCGTTGCATCTAGAGTTTCATGCCTATGGGAGACATTTGACTCAAAACGAATTTATAGTGCCAATTTCGAGGGAATTGTGTCAGCTCTATTCAGAGATAGCCGGAAGAACTCGTGATAGCGGAACCAGCAGCTCCTCATCATTGGTCCATTCATTCTCACGCATCGAGTGTGTTTCCATTAGAACTGAGATGAACATGTCACCCATTGGATTTGAGCTAGGTTCAATCGATTCAAGTTCAAACAGTGGAGGGGTTAATCTTGTTAAGATTCTCTCGACCCCCTATTTTCCTATCAGCATACTAAAAAGGCTTGTTTTTCAAGCTCTTGATGAGGCTGTTTACAAAGGAAATCTGCCAATACGAGACTTGCCCGGAGGAAGTAACGAAAATCTGTTCGTTCCACTGCTCAAGTTGGCTGACAAGCTGTTGCTCATCGGTTGTATTACAAACCAAGAGCTAGGACGCCTACTGAGTTTGATAGATCCAGATACATTCGAACGGCCGACGGCTGACCAGAACAATGATCCATCCCTAGACTCACAGAGTATGTCAGGTCTGAGCTTTCTCACTTTAGGTGCCAACTCTCCATCATCCATTTGGAGACCGACTATACTCGAGCAGCCCATGGTGAAGGGCAATTTCAAGCAGAGTTTTAGTTCAAAAGGTCTGTTGCAAATGAGGAGGTTGGATGAGCATGTCAAGTTGATCATCTGCCACATACTCCATCACCTGTTGGATATTCAATTGCGGCACAGAATAGAGTCAATTATGGCCTTCAGTGTCAACTTTGTCGGTCAGTTACAAACAGATCAAAGGAGGAGATACGATGAGATTAAAACCTCAAATTTGCCATCCCATTTGACAGCTAAAAAGACCAGAGAGTTTCGTTGCACTCCCAGGGAGCAGATGCGATATATTTTGAATTTCAAGAATAACTCAGACTCCGATGATTTAAACTCAAGTCCATCGAGCGAGAACTTACGTGGTACATTGAAGAGCCTACACTCCTCATTGATGAAACAAATCAAGGTTATCATCGAGACTCCAAACTCTGAGGGTGATGCTGGAAGCCCTGAATGTAACAAAGGTGACGACTATCATGCAAGACAAAGGGCGTCGGATTCAATCAATTACAGCGATAGTCAGCCATCAGGATCCTCAGTATTGTACTCATTTAAGAAACTACTGCGAATAATGAAACTGGTCAAGATGACCATCATGTCGCAAGATGTCAAGTTTGAGTCTCACCTCAGAGGTCAAAATGGGCAATTTGTTAACCTGTTGGGCCACTCAGGACAAACTGAGTTGAAATTTGTCAAAGAGATAGTTAAAACTATGGTTGAATGGGCTGAAGAATCAACAATTGAAAGTAAGCAGCTGGTTAGACAAATGTTTCATCTACTGTTGAGATGTTACAATGGAGTAGGAGAATTGATCGAAGCTTTGAACAATTCATACGTAATTGGCGAAAAGTCTAGACAGGATGTGATTGATTTGCTCCAAGTTTTGAGCAAGGTGAGGGCGTTACTCTCGGTACAGATGGGCCCCTCGGAGGAGGAAGTCATGCGCGATTGTCTCTGGACTCTTGTGAACAATGTAGTCTTCTTCCAACACCCAGACCTTATACGCATATTGAGAGTTCATGAGAATGTTATGCACGTAATGATGAATACATTGAGCAAGCGGTCGAGGGCACAGAGTGCGTCAAGCTCGGGCCACCAGACACAAGAAAGCCAGAGTGTCCAACAACCGTCGCTCCAGCAACAAGCTCGTCAAAGAACGCAATCAATACCGGGTATGAATCAACAACTTCCGCCGCAACAGGTAAGCGCAACCGATGTATCAAGTAGCGATGATCAAGAGGACGATATATCCAAGATGGTGGTCTCATGCTGTAGATTTTTGTGCTTCTTTTGCCGCTCGAGTGCCAAAAATCAGAAGGCCATGTTTGAGCACCTCGGCTTCCTGTTGGAGAACAGTAACATTTTGCTCTCGAGGCCTTCTCTCAGAGGGTCTACACCTTTAGATGTGGCCTATTCATCGTTGATGGAGAATCATGAACTTGTATTGGCTTTGAGGGAGTCATATTTGGAGAAGATTGCCATCTATCTGAGCCGCTGTGGTTTGCAGTCGAATCAAGAGCTGATCGACAAGGGTTATCCTGATGTTGGATGGGATCCAGTCGGAGGCGAACGCTACTTGGACTTCTTGCGCTTTTGTGTGTGGGTGAATGGCGAGAGTGTAGAGGAAAACTCAAACTTGGTAATTAGACTTCTGATCCGTAGACCTGAGTGCCTTGGACCTGCTTTGAGAGGCGAGGGTCCTGGTCTATTTGCGGCCATCAAGGATGCCATCTCAATGGCTGACTCGATTCATTCTGAGCAGCAGGATAAGAAACGTGCGTTTCAAATGGAAAGTGGGACCGACGAAAACCAAGAAGAAGAGGAGGACGAGGATAGAATCAACATGGGGTCAGCGATTCTGAGTTTTTATTGCGCGCTAGTGGATCTACTGGGACGTTGTGCGCCAGATTTGCTCACTATAGGTCAGGGAAAGCATGAGTCCATCCGAGCTAGATCTATTCTGAAATCTCTAGTACCGTTGCAAGATTTGAGAAGCGCTATATCACTCAGATTCTCTTTAGTCAATCCACAGTGTGCGAACCAGAACGAAAATGAGATGCCATTTGCAACTACAGCCTCTACCTTTATGCCAAACCACAAGCAATCGCTAGTACTGTTCTTAGAACGAGTTTATGGAATTGAAAGTGAGGAAACTTTCTTCTCTCTGCTAGAGGAAGCTTTTTTACCGGACATGAGGGCTGCAACTATGCTGGAAAGGTGTCCGCCACATTCGACAAATCTAATCAGCCAAGAGTACGGGAATCAACCGGGTTTAGACAATCTAGCAAGCCAAGCCGAAAACGATGAGTCTCCAGAGAACGAGATGACGCTCGCGCTGAACAGATACTTAGGTAACTCTGCCATACCACTACTAATTCGTGAAAGTCACTATTTTAAGAATGCAGAAAACTATGCAAATCTACTCGAGCCAACTTTGCATACGGTTTACCGGCTATCCAAGGTGAAAATATTGACCAAGGGCCAACGTGAAAGTGTCTCAGATTTTCTCATTGCACTAACACGAGAGATGCAACCTTACCAACTGTTGAAACTTCTAAGAAAGCTTACTGTGGATGTTGCGGTTCTAAATGAATCAACAACTGTTGCTCTAAGACTCTTGACTCTTCACTATGAGCGCTGTAACAAATATTATGGCTATTCAGGAAGCGCGCAAACATCGGCTTCAGGTGTATTTGGAACAGCAACTGAGGAGGAGAGGAGATTGACAATGGTATTGTTCACAAACATTTTCGACTCCCTGTCCTTGATGGACTATGATCCTGAACTGTTCGAGAATGCTCTGCCCTGTTTAAATGCCCTAGCTTGTGCTCTTCCTCCCGATTATAGTCTCACCGAGTCGCGTGAGTTCGCTAGCAAACCAAAGCAAGGAAATATCAGCACAATAGGACAAACAAAAGCCACTGGCGTTGTCCAAGCATCTGCTCAAACAGTGGGCCCTTATATTCCCCAGCCAGTCGATACTGCAAATGTGGAACTTGATAGCGATCTCAAGCAACTAGCAAAACGATTCTCAGAGCATTATCATGACGCATGGGCCAGCAGGAAGTTGGACCGAGACTGGACTTATGGTGAGCAGTACAGCTTCAAAAACAAGACACACCCCAGATTGAGACCCTATTCTTTGCTGACTCAACACGAACGCGATAGATACATTGAACCGATCGAGGAGGCCATGAAAGCGTTGATTGCAATGGGCTGGACCATCGACCGTCAAGGCCAATCGAGTGGCATTTCAAAGGCTGGCTCTCGTTCAGATCTCGGTAGCAACGTTTCCATGAATTCAAATTTGAATCAAAATCAAAAGAAAGACCTGATTGATGATTATAACCCCCAACCTGTGGATACTTCAAACTTAAGCTTGAGTAGAGAATTGCAAAGCTTGGCTGAGTTGTCAGCCGAGAATGCGCATGATCTATGGGCCAAAAAAACTATGGAAGACTGGGAGACACGCTTGAGGGCCACTTCAAACGATGTCCTACGATCGCCCATCATGTTGCATCCAATGATGGTTCCTTACGACCTATTGACGGATAAGGAGAAGCGTAAGAACAGGGACAGATCCCAGGAGCTTCTGAAATATATGATGTTCGAGGGTTACAAGATATTCCGAGCTGATGAACTAGCACAGCAACAGCAATCTCAGGCCCAGTTTCAGCGTGGAAGAATCAACAGTAGGGCTGGAAACGATTCCAATTTCAACGTTGACGTCTCTCGATCCGGTTTAGCGACAGGATCGAGCAAACGTAGATTCGCCTACTCGATATTAGATAAACTACTGTCTTACACAGATACTGTAATGGTCAAGCTAGAGCTTCTGAAGCCATCGGCAAATTTTAGTCGACGAAGTTCGTTCAAGCAGTCTGATAGAGATGTCAAGTTCTTCAGCAAGGTAGTTCTTCCGCTAATTGAAAGGTACTTCAACGCGCATAGAGAGTTTTTCATGACCTACTATGGATCTGCTCCAACTACTGACCAGAAATCGACTACCTCTGGTAATACGACGGGAGCCGCAAGTTCCAACGTATCGCCAACAAACGTTGTATCCGATGTCACCTCCGAGGATTTTGTGAGCGATACAGAGGCTTTGTTCAATCAACCGGGTCTCGTCCAATCAGTTTCTGGCACTACGACCAGAGGCATTGGTTGTGCCACAATCATGGAAAAGGAGATGCTAGCAACTCTATTTTGTAAATTAGCCTCCGTTTTGCGAAACAAACTTTCCGTTATTGGACCTGACGCAAAGATTTTCGTGAGATGTCTACAAGTTCTCACGAGGGCGATCGATGCAAGATCTCTGAGCGAACAATCCCCTGACTTCATAAAGACCTCAATGCTAACCTTCTTCAACAAGACTGCACAGGATCTATCCCAATGCGTGTTCAATCTTCAGATGAAACGCTACAATGCAGTCCGGGGAACTACAATGAGAATAAGCAGTTCTCTGTATCATGTTCACCTAGCTATCTTACCAACTCTGACGGCCCTCTTTGACCATCTTGCGAGCTCAGAATCCGGAAAGCATTTGCTATTGGACGAGATACAGATGGCTTGTCAGAAGATACTCCAGAGCCTGTATATTCTTGGGACTCGTATACAGCTTGCAGCCAATCACCAATTTAGCCGTAAGGAACTCGAGAGGCACAGGCACTCGTATGGAAACTGTCTGGCTGCCTTCTCGGCAGCCTTTCCGGTTGCCTTCCTAGAGCCTGAACTTCTCAGATTCAACAGGCTCTCGTGCGTGAACACGAGACGAAATCAGTCTGCCACCCTGACAGCACCCTCGTCGGCTGCGAATCAAGGGCAAGTTGCTGAAACGACTGGAGGCGTTGCTCCATCTTCAGCAATCGAGATGCCCCCGTTACCCAAATTGGACGAGCTGATGAAGCTTGTGAATAAGTTTGTGGAGACTGGAAAAGGAGCATCCACAAACGGTCAGCGGGGCGCAAATTCTCTGGCCCCAATCTCAGTTGCAAACAGTTCCAGCGTCGTCAATGTAACAAACTTACCTGTCAACAGTGCTCTAGGTGCATCGGTTCAGGTGCCCGGTGGATCTGGAAGCTCTCAGTCTGGACTTGCCTCTGGTAATCCGACATCAAGTCGACAGCGCTCTGAGAATCGCTCGGTTCGAATGATTCCAGCCGATAACGACACCGCTATCATAGAGGTTATAGTTCCTTTGCTTTGCTCATACCTGCCATTCTGGTACTCACAGGGTCCCGAGGCCTCGTCGGCGGCAAGGAACTCTGGTGCTGGTAATGGGAGCACAAATGTTACATCAAAGCATCTGAATGACCTGCTGAAGAACATTATCAATCTTGTCCGCAAACAAGTTGGCTCAGACGATGGAGGATCCTCCAATTGGATGGTAACAATTGCAGCTCATGCATCACAGATCGTTATTGATTCACCTGAAACAAGCCTTTTGAGCGAGTCGTTTTTGCCTCTATCAACCAAAATTGCCCAACGCGCTGAGACCATCTATCACCGCGAGGAGGTCATGCGAGGTTATCTGAAATCAGCAGCTGAAGATACAACAGCAATCGAGGAGAAGATACAGGAGGAGTTCCATGTTTTGGTCCGCGATATATACGCTTTCTATCCTTTACTCATAAAGTATGTAGACTACAAAAAGTCCGTTTGGTTGAAGCAAAGAACTACTATGCGACAGAAAGCTTCAGCAAATCGTAAGCCAGGCGACAACAACACGGATACAACAGACCTATTCCATCAGATGGAGGAAGAGCAAAATCAGCCAGAGCAACTCCTTTTCCATCAGGTCGCAACAGTTTTCGACATTTGGTCCAACAGTCAATACTTTCGACGCGAGGAGCAAAACTTCATCTCACAGCATGAAATCGATAACATGGCACTGATTATGCAAGCGTCAAATCGTCCAGGTAGAACCTTCTTTCAGAAGTCTGACCCGACACAAAGCTCCACAGCCGGACGAAAGAAGAATAAGCGGCGCCAAGGGGAAAAACGGGATCGCGATCGTGAAATAGCCTCATCGTTGCTTGTTGTTGCGCTAAAAAGGCTCCTACCCATCGGGATGAATCTATTTGAAGGTCGCGAGAGGGAATTGGTCCAGCACGTTAAGGAGAGATTTTTGAAGAAGGAAACACAGGGAAGGATTGAGGAGATTGTACGACTACAATTGACTCAACCCTACCAGGTTGATCCTTCTGACGAGTTTTGCTGGCAACATTACCTTTATTCAAAGCTTGGAGCCCAACCCGCCTCACCAGCTAGCTCATCCAAAGAGCCTCAACTGGACCTGGCTGACCACGAAAGCCAAGAGAACAACCAGATTACGGCTTTCAGGTCGAGAACGGCTCTTGAAAGTATGAACGTGGACTCCTACAATCCACATCAGCACTTCGTCGTCGATAGTAGGATTGTCTCGCGCATTGTGGACATGGCCCGCGTTTTTTACGGACTTCACATAATCGATCATCCAAATTTGCAGCAACAAACCGGAAGAAGGTCGTGCGTCTCAACTCAGCGTCGACGAGTTGTGATTGCATGCTTTCGCATGACATCCCTACACAGTCTACCCCGTCATAGGGCCATTAATATATTTTTACGCTCATATTGCAACACCTGGTTGCTGGACGAAAATTTTGGCCAGGAGAAACTGATTGAAGACTTGACTCAAACATTTGAACAAGCTGAAATGAAGGCGCACGCAGACGAAAGTGTCATACCAAAGAGTGACCCGTTGAGCCAACTCATAATGACCCTATCTAGACAAGCGACCACCGAGCATGGATCAACATCTGCAGGAATGATGGTAATGCTGGATGGGCTGGATTCGAACGGAGTCGATAGGTTGTACTTACAGTTTGCTGACATCTTCCGCATGAGCTGTGGGGGCGATGAGGACGATGATGACGAAGACCAGGAGGATACAGATGGCTCCCATGGAACTCTCTATGATGCAAGTATAGATGAGCGGGGACATGGCGGACTGGATGGTGGCTCGGGAGACGATTCTGGTTACGGTGACGACGAGTCAAACTCGAAATCCGATCAGAGTGCTGCCTCGTCGTCGATCCACGAGCAGGAGGTGGAGAAACAGAAGTTGCTATTCCAACAGTCGCGTTTGTCTGACCGCGGAGTTGCCGAGATGATACTCCTCTATATTTCTGCATTCAGTAGGTACCAGTTATCAAGTGGCTCAGGTGGCTCTGCGGCAGGTTCATCTGGTGCTGGTGGCGGAGGGCACAATTTAAGCCAGCACACTCCAACCATTCTGAGTACACTCAAGCTGGGCATATCCATTCTCAGAGGTGGTAACGTTGAGGTTCAAAGACGGATGTTGAAGCATCTTAAGGATAAAAAAGATGTTGGTTTCTTTACCTCAATCCAATCGCTGATGAACTCATGCTCGGTCTTAGATTTGGACGCCTTTGAAAGGAATCAAAAAGCCGAGGCGCTAGGAGTTAGATCGGAGGGGCCAGCTAGCGAGAAAAACATGTACGATGCGGAGTTTACTTGCAAGCTATTTCGCTTCTTCCAGCTCCTATGCGAGGGTCACAATCTGGAGTTCCAAAATTATCTCAGAACTCAAGCTGGGAACACTACAACGGTAAACGTCGTCATCTCAACAGTTGATTACCTGCTTAGGTTGCAAGAGTCAATCATGGACTTTTATTGGCACTATTCGTCGAAGGATGTTATTGATCCCTCAGGGACTGAAAACTTTATCAAAGCTATAACTATAGCAAAGCAGGTTTTCTGCACCCTAACTGAATCAATACAGGGCCCCTGTCCACAGAATCAGCAAGCGCTTGCCCATTCGAGGCTCTGGCATGCTGTCGGTGGTTTTCTGTTTCTATTCGCCCACATGCAGGATAAGTTGTCGAGGAATTCATCTCAATTGAACTTGCTGATAGAGCTGCTGGATCTGCAGAAAGAGATGGTGATCATGATGCTTAGTATGCTTGAGGGCAATGTTGTCAATGGAACGATTGGAAAACAAATGGTAGAGACACTTGTTGAGTCGTCGGGAAATGTTGAAATCATATTGAAGTTCTTCGATATGTTCCTGAAACTACCCCGCTTAACTTCGTCAACAAACTTTCAAGAGTACGACAAGACTGGTTCCGGTTGGATTTCGCCTCAGGATTTGCGTAAGGCAATGGAGCAGCACAAAATCTACACTCCCGAGGAGACCCAATATTTACTGTCCTGTTGTGAGCCAAACCACGACGGTATGATTGATTATAGAGAATTCATTGACAGATTTCACCAGCCCGCAAAGGATATTGGTTTCAATCTGGCCGTTCTGTTAACTAATCTAGCTGAACACATTACAAACGAGCCGAGACTTCAAAAGTTTCTTGAAACTGCAAGCACTGTTCTAAATTACTTTGAGCCGTATTTGGGCCGAATTGAGATTATGGGCAGTTCGAAACGTATTGAACGTGTTTACTTTGAAATCAAAGAAACCACCCTAGATCAATGGCAGAAACCCCAAATTCAAGAGTCAAAAAGAGCGTTCTTTTACTCTGTAGTCACCGAGATCGACGGGAAAGAGAGACTTGAGGCTTTCGTGAACTTTTGCGAAGACACCATCTTCGAAATGCAACACGCATCAAACATTTTGGGCGAGGACGAGGAGGAGCCACCAACAAAGGCAGACAAGTATCCGTTTGATGCGGCTGCCACATCTGGTGCGCCAGGCTCATCAGATAGCTCGGATTATCTCGTTGAGGATCATGAAGGAGTTAGCCGGATGGCTTGGTTCAAGTTGATCTACGATGGACTGTTGTATATCTTCAGCCTAACTATCATGATTATCAACCAACTTAGACCAGCTAGAATGCGACGAAGGTTAGCTATTATTCGAAAAATGACCTATGTGCAGTTGATGGTGGCTGTATCCAAGTTCTCGTTTAACCTCTGTCTTGCAACAGTCAGATTTAGTTTCACGAGTGTTTGCTCAATCTTGAAATTCGTCTTCAAAATTATGGTCGACGATGGCAGTTTGCAGAACCAGAATCGTCAACATATTTCTTCAACGGCACGTGGAGCGACTAGACAATCGATCAAGCAAGAGCCAGTTTATGCTAGCATTAACGATCTTAGTCCAACTCTTGGTGCCTCAAGTCTGCCCGAAATGAGTGCGAGCGGAGTGGCATCAACAGTTGTTAGGACAGAGCTAGTGACTTCGCCCTCGGTTATGACAGCAATTGTTGCAGACGTTGTATCAGAATCAAGCCCAAACAACCTGAAACCGGCCCAAAGTGCAAAGGTCCAAGAGATTTGCGCAACATCTGGCAGTGAATCTTATGTGGATGATATCAATCAATCCTTGGGGCCAGATGGAGCCGGAAAGCGAGACAACGATCAAGATTATTACAACGAAATTGGAATGATCGACAACGAAACCTTGATGGCAGCTAATGCGGGCAAATCGAGCAAACACAAAGGAATTGGTTTCAAACTATCACACCTAACAAACTACAACCAAAAGATTGTAAGCTTCCTGGCGCGCAACTTTTACACCATCAAGATGCTGGCTCTCATCACAGCCTTTATCATAAATTTTATTTTGTTATTCTACAAGGTAACCTCATTGAGCGAGCTCGAGGTGATTGAGGGTACAGCTTCTTTGGCCCTCAGCTCGACAAAGACAAATACAGAGAACAGTGCCTCTGAATCCACTGATGAGTTATACAATCGGGATGCCAAGTTTGCCGAAGATCTTGGAGTCAAGTTGCGAGACATCGAGACAAAAGTGGAGAGAAGTTTGACGAATTACAAGAACACCTACGGCCAAGAGCATAGAGACGACGACGATAGGGAGGAGCCTGATCAAGATGGAGAGGTTGATGATGAGCCCGATGTTGATGTCGTCGATACGGATGGGATTGTTGTTAAGAGTGGGAGAGATGCCGATGGCAAGGGTGGTGCCGGAAATGGAGACAGCGACCCGAACGAAGACGGGGGTGGGGAGGATGAAACGACCGATGTGGCCGAATATGTGGTGATGGACGAGCATTGGTACTATATGCGGTATGGGTTCACCGTTTTGGCCAGTATTCATTCCTTATTTTCTCTCTGCATGCTAATTGCATACTATCATCTGAAAGTGCCGCTAGTCATATTCAAGCGGGAGAAAGAGATTGCGCGCAAGTTAGAATTTGAGGGCATCTACATAACCCAGGAACCAGATAGCGAGGATTGGTGGAACAGTCGCTGGGATAAGCTCGTTATAAGTGCAGAGAGTTTTCCTGTAAACTATTGGGATAAGTTTGTGAAGAAGCGCGTCCGCGAGAAGTACCGCGAGCAATACGATTACGAGTCACTGTCCAACTTGTTAGGCATGGATAAGCACGGCTCTTCTTCCATAAGTGGCCACGATAGAACGCGCTTTAAAGGCCTTCTATTGGGCCACTGGTTGCCAGGATTGATCAAGCTCGATTGGCGTTACCAGATTTGGAAAGCCGGAGTGACACTGTTGGACAAATCGTTCCAATACCAATTATTGTACTTGATCTTCTCACTTGGCGGCCACTACAATCATTTCTTCTTCGCCGCTCACCTGTTGGACGTCGCAGTTAGCTTCAAGAAACTAAGAACGATCTTGCAGTCGGTTACTCACAATGGAAAGCAGCTGCTACTTACGGTAATGTTGCTGACAATTGTTGTTTACATTTACACGGTCATTGCGTTCAACTTCTTCAGGAAGTTCTACGTGCAAGGCGAAGAAGAGGAGCCAGTTAGAAAGTGTCACAGCATGATGACTTGCTTCGTTTATCATCTGTACCAAGGAGTGAGGGCTGGCGGTGGTATTGGAGACGTAATCGAGCCACCAGATGGCGACGACAATGAAGTTTGGCGAATTGTCTTCGACATAACTTTCTTCTTCTCTGTCATCGTCATCCTACTGGCTATCATTCAGGGTTTGATCATTGACGCATTTGGTGAGCTTCGTGACCAATTGTTAACCGTTGCTTCGGATATGGAGAGCAACTGTTTCATTTGCAGCATCGGAAAGGACGTCCTGGACAAAGTCCCTCGGGGTTTCGACACACACGTTCAAAAGGAACACAATCTAGCCAACTATATGTTCTTCCTGATGCATTTAATCAACAAACCAGACACCGACTACACTGGCCAGGAGACCTACGTGTGGGAATTGTATCAGCGACGCTGTTGGGATTTCTTTCCGGTGGGCGAGTGTTTTAGGACGCAATCAGAGGAGGAAGCGGATACGAAGCCAGCAAAAGATTGATATGTGGATCAGTTACGATTTGTTGTCTATATCGTGAATTGTGCACTGCGAGATTCTCTAGCCCTAGAAACCAGTGATCTTTTATTAAATGGTGCCATAATAACGATAACTCTTTTGTCCATTTGCTCGATGATAACGTAGGGGTCGTGGCACTGATTGATGGCCTGATCGCGTTGATTGCAAGAGGAACTGTCGACCATGACATGCGTCTGTTATTTAAGATTCTTTTTGAGCGGTCAAGCTCGCGATAAAGCTTATGAGATCCCACAAATTTTCGCTCAACCCTCTCGATATTCTATAACCGTGAACGATTCACGTGATGAGATCTCAAAGGTCTGGGAACAGATACAATTGTTCCCAGAACAACTTAGCAAACAATGGCACTCCTAATCACGAGGAGCCAGCATCGAAGGTCAGAACAATCATTTCAGAGGGAGAGTTTGTCAGGGGGAATGCAAGATTATATAAACCTCTGACCGCAAAATGATATGTAAGGCTATCTAGGTGAAATGGCAGAGACGTGCGTGAGTCCGTCGAACATGCTTAAAATCAAGCTCCGTCTCAACACGGACTGAAAGTTTCAGATAAAATCTAGGCTAAGTTGGTTTATATTAGTTCATGGCTTCTCAGCTGCTTTAATTCGGCCTTATCATAGGAATTGAATTGTAACCCTATGGACCGATTCAGTATCGGAATATTGTGGTCTCGATAGCAGAATAAATAAACTCAGACCCGAATTGCTCAATCGCTATTGAGGCAATCGCTTGCGCTGTTTAAAAATTGCCCATCACTCGAGGGGCAACCAGTTGGATGAAATCGGCAACTTATCACAAACGACCCATGAACGAAAGATGAGCATGAGGCAAGACTAGATGAAGATTGATAGCCTCACGAAGACTCTGAGACGTTTTATCGGTATCGAGCCATTTGTTCATCGCCAGCAAATATGAATCCCGGACTTACAATGCACAGTTTCGCGGATTTGACCTCGTACTCCTTACCTGACGAGCTTCTTCTTGGAAACTTAAGATCCACGATGGAGTTCGCAAGGGTTGAGCTACTTGGAGAGGGCTCATCCTCATCCGTCTATAAAGCTAACGAAACTAAAAAGAGGAGATGCGTTGCAATGAAGTACTTGAAGAAAACTCAAATGGCCTCCACTCTAACCAAGGAAATTTTCAGAGAGATAACTATTCTGAAGAGCTTGAACCATGAAAATGTCATCAAGTTGCATGAGGTTGTGATTGATACTGACATAAACAATTTGTGCCTCATACTAGATTACTGCCCTTATTCTCTCGACAAATACATTGATCATTACCCGAGGAGCATACCACATTCGCAGATAAAATGTATAGCGCGACAACTGTTCAAGGGCTTGGATTATCTACACAAGAATTATGTGATTCATCGCGACCTCAAAACGACAAACCTAATGATCTCAGCCAAGATGGAATTGAAAATCATAGACTTTGGTTTGAGCAGACGCTACAGTCTACAGAATATGGCCATGAGCCCAAACGTGATAACTAGGTGGTACCAACCACCCGAGATACTCCTTCTAGCCCCCTCCTATGGCCCTGAGGTGGACATGTGGTCAGCTGGCTGTATACTCGCCGAACTTTTCAACAAGGCCCCTATCCTTCCCGGCGAAAGCGATCTACAGCAGATCAACCTGATCATTGGTCTAATTGGCACGCCAACCGCAAAGATCTGGCCTGGATACTCCAAGTGCAAAATTCCCAAGCACATATGTCTCAGAGCCCAGCCTTATAATAAGATTGTAGAGCAATGCCACGAATGGGGTTGCACCGATGCGACGCAAATCCTGTCCAGTTTGCTCGTTTATGATCCAGAGACAAGGATCAAAGCTAACGCTTGCGTCCATCATGACTGGCTTGAGATGGCTCCTTTCCCAGCCAAGTCGATAGAGATTCCTGCCGAAGTTCCAGGAACACGGCGTGTGGTCCGAGGGCCGATGATAATTAATCTCCCGCAGTAAATAAAATCCCCACTCCAAGCGAGATCGAAGCCATAATACCCCTCATCTTGGCTAACCTCGTTCCATCAAATAGTGAAAGACGCTTTCGTACGATTTTCAGAAAAATAGCGCGTGAACGAGCGAAAGTTTCGCCGCGAAAGAGCGCCATTCGCCAGAAAACGTTGGCTGCTCGGTGGACACATTGCTCAACCACGCTTAGTGTTTTGATGAGCCATTCAAATGCATCAATTCCAAGATCCTTTCCCACAAACTCAACTTTGTAATGTCAGCCTCTCAATGAAATTCTTCAATCTCGAAAAAAACAACAGCTGCTGTTCAAATTATCGACATTATGTCCTGATAGCGTGAGAGGTTTTCTTGAATCTGGTTGGTGAGCCTACTGCTGACATGTCAGAGGCTTCGAGTAGCCAGAGGCCGAGGGTTTTCGATAGCGACCCAAGTTTTCAGCGGGGACCGATGCCAGATGGAACCAGAATGATGGCTCCACATTCCATGAATCACTCGGCGCCCAACGGCGGCAATTCCTGGTCCTCAAATAACAGGTTCAGTATTGGATCTATCAAGTTAATGATTGAATCAGCTGAGATTGGTCAGATAACCGATGAAGCTGCCCTATACATGTCAAATCAAGTTACCCAAAAGCTACGTACAATTATACGTGAGGCGGAGAAGTTCTGCTATCATTCCAAACGAAGAAAATTGCTGACCAAAGATGTGGATCATGCTCTAAAGGTTATGAACATACCGCCCGTTTTAGGTTTTTACTGTAACGATGTTATTCCTTTTAGATTCGCTGCCGGAGGTGGACATAAAATCTTTTACCACGACGACAAAGAAATTGAACTAGCCGATGTAATAGCTCGCGTGAACATCCCTAAACTACCCCAGGAAGTCTCCATCGAGTCACATTGGCTTGCTATCGACGGAATTCAGCCTACCATACCAGAGAATCCACCGCCCCTCAGCAGAGATGAACAAAGACTCGAATGTGTTGATCCTCTTGAGTCCATTAATAACAGGGTCTCCGTTATGGGTGTTCGCGGAGACCAGTATTCGTCTGCTATGAGCGGAATTGAATTTGGTTCAGATGGTAGAAAAGCATATTATGACGTCTACAGCAGTCGAATGGGAAAAGGTCAAAAACCAAACTTTTCAGGAATAGCCAATATTAATGTGTTAAAGAAACACGTTGAAACAGTCCAAGTCAAGCAGCTAGCAACCCATGAGTTGAGTGTCGAACAGCAATTGTACTATAAGGAGATAACTGAGGCCTGCGTAGGTTCAAACGAGCCCAAACGATGTCAAGCCTTGAACTCGCTCAGCCATGATCCTGGACTTCATCAAATGTTGCCCCGACTCTGTACCTTCATATCAGAGGGTGTTAAAGTGAACGTTGTACATAATAATTTAGCCTTATTGATTTACCTGATGCGAATGGTAAAAGCTCTCCTAGAGAACCAAACCCTTTATTTAGAAAAGTATCTGCATGAACTTTGTCCGACAGTAATAACTTGCATAGTCTCAAAACAAATCTGCAATAGGCCTGAACAAGATAATCATTATGCTCTCAGAGATTTCGCGTCTAAATTGCTGTCAAATATTTGTAGGACTTACAATACATCAACTAATTGTTTGCAAACGAGGATAACAAGGTTATTATGCAAGGCCTTAGATAGCCCAAATTTGCCGCTATCGAGTGTCTATGGTTGCATATCTGCTTTGTGCGAGCTAGGTCCGGAAGTTCAGCAGGCACTTTTGGCTAGACGACTCAAGATGATTCATGAGCGGTTGAAGCCATCGTTGTCCAACACTCTTGAGAGACCACCAATAGGATCTCCAGAGGGTAGGATATTGGGCTTGCTGGCCAAGTGCGATTTACACCTGACTGAAGAAAAATCATCGTAAACTATTAACGCTAGGGAAATTTGATCATGACGTCTATTGCCTGATCCGATTCGAAGCTAAATTAAGGATAATATACGTTTGAATGTGTACATTCACACTCAGACATCGGTATGGTAAATTGATCTCTAGTTATCGATTCGCTACCGCCTAAATTCATTAGACATCTTGTGCTTTTTTGATGATGCCTTGTGTTCGTTGGAGTGTCTTTCATACTTTTTCTTCCATTTCGATTTGTCATATTTCTTGTACTTCTCGCCATGATCCTTCATCTTCTTGGCGTCTTTGATATCCTTTGCCTGCCACTTCTTCATTTGTGCGTAATTATACTTGTCGTCGAATTTCTTCCACTTCTTTTTGAAATCCTTGTCCCTAAATTCGTCGAAATACGACTTTTTCTGCCCAAACTCTTCCTTATGATAAACATTCTTGAAACCTTTCTTCTTGAAACCTTTATCCTTGTAGAGCTTCTTGCCTTTCTTGCCGCCCTGTCCACCTTTACCTTTTGACACCTTCTTTCCCTTTTTCGCGCCCTTGAACTTTTTCTCCTTGAGAAACTTTTTCTCTTCCTTCTTGTGCTTCTTATTCTTGTGTCCGCCCTTCTTCATCGCCACTGTCATCTTCTTCTTGGCCTTCATCTTTTCATGCTTCTTCTTCTTCTTTGACTTTGATTTAGATTTATAGGCTAGTTCCTCGTCTGCGGATGGATACAGCAACAAACCGTGATCGACCGAGTACAAGGATCCCGAAGTCTGATGATCCGCACCTGAAACATTGCGTTCCTGGTCGCCAAGATAGGGCGCTGGCAATTGGCTCAGTCTGAGAGCATCAAGCAGTTGTTTCTGTACCAAAAGATCCTGTATGCTAGTTTCGTTAGGGACAATATACTGGTGGTCTGATTTTATCGATGGGTCCCCGTCCACTCTCGATTGCTTGTCGTCATGTCCCTTTGAGGAGAGCCTGTTGCTCGACCCGCCATTATCTTTCGATTCCTCCTCTTCTTCCTCCTCCCCTTCCTCCTCATCGTCAGATCTTTTTGCGGCTACTGAAGTTGAGTCACCAGATTTGCTGGTCAAGTTGCCCAGAGGCTCCTGTTTATACTTATGCACAACCGTTGCACTGTTGGCTTGAATCAGTGGATCTGTTTCGTTCAAGAGATAAAGTGGCTGGGACTTCTGGTTTATCGTTGAAGGTTGGCCGGTCAGAGTTTCAAAGTTTAGTGAGTCTAAAAAATTGCTGATCTCGTATGAAGATATTATCTTATTAACTGGGGGCGACGATCGTTTTGGCCTGTTAATTCTATTTAGTTTTGAGCTCTTCAACTCGTCCCTAGCATGTGAGGTGGTTAGATTAGAACCACGGACTTCGTTTTCTTTTACGAGTTCTTTATCTCGCGATTTCATACTCTTTACCACTTTTGGATCTCTCGGCTGGTTCGAGGTTGCATGATCGTTGTGGTCGACTTGCAAATCTGGTTCAATCGATGTTTTGCGGGCTTTGCTCGGCTTTAGACTCTCATCTTGGGGCGAAGCGAAACGGGCAATCAGATCGCCAGGTTCAACTGGTTTCGGTGGTGGCGGCGAGCCGCTTGAGAGCGAGTCATCAAACTGCACAGTATTCTTATAATCGAAAGGTCGATCCTGCTGCGACACAACACCCAAACTCGGCTGGGTCATACGATCGACCTCTTCATCAATCGCATGGCCGGCCTCTTTCAGAGTATCGTCTTCATTCCTCTCAACATCCTCCGACTCTTTGGCGGGCTGATCCGCAGTTTCGTCCGAGCTTGATGGGTCGCCCTGAGCCGGCTGATTCTCGTCCTGGTTATCGGTAGTTTCCTGTTCAGATTCCTCGCTTGGAGATTCAGTGGCAGCCTCGGAGTTACCGTCCTCATTGGCTGGTGCAGAGTTTGAGAGTTCACCATCCGAATCTACAACCGACTCTGCTGGCTCTCGGCTCGTTTCTGCAGTCTCTCTATCGGGGACCTCTTCTCTCCCTTGGTTTTCATCAAGCTCTGAGTTGTTTTCCGTTTGGTCGCTATCGCGAATGCCAATACCCTTTCCAACGCCACCAAGTCTTACTTGGGCCAGTGACGGCAATCTGAGGGCTAATCTAAGGTTTCTACTTCTATTATACTGATTCACTGGCCACAAACTCGTGTCAAGAGCTTGCTGAGTACGCTGCTGCTCCAAGAGACCGTCCAAGCTAGTTGCAAACCTTTGTCCACTCGGACTCAATCTGTCATCTAAGTTTGCATCCGTGCTGATCACTTGCTCTCGTTGGCCTGAACTTGTGAGTAGTTTTAAAGAACTCGGTCTTAGATTTTTATACAACTGTTGCTGACCAACGAGGAGCTCTCGCATGATACGGTTACGAAATTTGTCCTCATGATCAGGTGAATAAGTTAAATTTGCTAGCTGATGAGCTGTGTCGAAAGGTTGACGTGCTGGAGCCGACCGGCTGAGATCTCTTGTTAGGTTTGTGGTTTGATCCTTCGAATCTGAGTTGGTTTGCAATTTTGAAAACGAAAGCCCGAAAATTGAATCAGACGCGCCCACCGAGAGCTTGTAGAGGGCGTAGACGCTCCATGAGGTGATTATTATGATGACGATAACCAGAGTCGCCTCAGCCCTGATGGTTCTTTTCGCGGCTTTTACAAGCCTGACGCGTGATTAGAGGTCAGCTTTTTGGTCCTCCTTGAGAAGAGATTGAAAACCATCCCTCAGCCAATCGACTGCAACTTACCTGAAATCGTTTGTCAGCATTATGAGGACTCATAACTAAGTTGTTGCTGCTGCTTAGAGTGAGAACGAAAATCTGTATCGACGCTTGAATTTGACATCTCCAACGGAACTTTTGCGTTGAACTCGTATTCGATCGAACAGACGACCATCCTGAGGCAGACTGATCAAGCCACTCCGCCAGTTCAATGACAAGCTCACAATCCCAAGCTCAGTTGGCATTGCTGGGCAAGTTGGGCATAGATTGGAAAGAACAATTAATGGCACTGATTCGGTGAGAATGTGAGCTCGAATAAGAACAATGGGCTTGCGATCACTTTGATCTTCGACCAAGTTTGTCTACCTAAAAGGATGCGCGATTCCTCTTCTCTCGTTCACACATGAGAATGCGCGTGAAAATGCCTTACCTGTTTCCACACTCAAAATTAGGGCAGTTTTGTTTCACAAGCCTCAATTTCAATCAGTCGCATCATCTGCTTTTAGTGACAGGATTTTTGAGGAATTCCCTAAAGAGCGGTTGATTTTTCTCATACAACAAACGTTCGCTGGTTAATAGTGAAAACAAATAACACTTGGCCCGCCTTGGCCCATAAAGAATCAAAGTCACTGGGTCAACCCCAATTGGAACCTTAAACAATCATGTTAAGTGATGACATTGATATTCAGTATCCACTATTTTCTCTGGTATGGAGCGCTCACGTCTATTTTCGGGTAAGTGGGCCAATGGAGCGACCACTGAGTTGGGTTAAATCCAAGCGGAACCCTCTAACCAATTGCCTTCCACCCATCTCCTCTCTTGTTATCAATTTCAATCTTAAGCTACGAGAGCGTCTACGCTCGCCACTATACAAACGCCACCATGATGCAATACGGTTATCTGAACATGGTTCTACCCTTTATAACAGTGCTCATTACACCAATCATTTGCTCGCTCGCAGACCGGCAAAGGTGCCATAGGTCATATTTTACAATGTCGCTCGTATTCACAACGATCTCGCTGAGCTTGTATGCCCTTTTGCCGCTCATGATGACAACCAAGGACCATCACGACAAATGGCATCACTCGGACAGGAGCAGCAAGGAGCCAGCTGGCCCTCTACTCTTAGGCCCTTGGGTGTTCTACTGCGCGACTTCTTTGATGCGCGACATTGCCATTGGAATCAACACCTGTTTGAGCGATTCCTTTGCCGTCTTGCAAGCCGAAGAGTATGGAACCACCTTTGGGCGCATCATTGTTTGGGGCACATTTGGTTGGGCCTCGAGTGGTTTAGTGCTGAGTTTGATAAACCAATGGCGAGTTTTGGCGCGCTTAATGCCTGGCCTCATTTTTGGCACCATAATGCTCACAATCGATGTCATCATTGTATCCTTCTGGCGCAGAGACTCGGACTTTAAATTGGATGTCATCCCTATAAGCGCAGCGCAAACTTTGACTGGTAGTACGTCATCGATGCATAAAGATCCGACCGATTACCTGCCATTGAACGAGGCTGCTCATGTCAACTTGGGCACAAGCGAAAAGGATGGCACGAAAACGCGCCATACCAAAAATCAGGTTGATCTGCTGACTCAGAGAGAGACTTTCGATGAAGGCCAAAGAGAAGATGATGAGGGCATGGATTTTAGCATCCGAACGATCAATAGCGAACTGGAGCGCGATCAATCTAGCCGCTCGCCTTCAGTCAAGCAAACTGACCTAGAAAAGAAGTCCGGCAATCCCTATGAGTCGCGAAGGAACTCTGAGACTCCAATAGCCAAGTTGGCCGTTTTAAATCCAGGCGAAACCTGGATGCAGAACGAATCAGAAGTGCTGGACACCAGCTTCAGGCTTCAGCTGCTGCTGCTGTGTCTAATTTTGAAGAGACGAAAGGCGCTCATCAGATATCTGATCCTATTCATGCTATCGGGCTTTTTCATGTCAATGCACTGGAACTATTTCTTCCTTTACCTGGAGCAAATATACTACAACAAGTTCGAACTCATTTCGGCCCTCTCGATGGTTGGTCAGAGCATTTGCGGAGAGCTGCCATTCTTTATCCTCTCGCGAAAGTTTATCGACTTCTTTGGCCGCTCGCACACCCTCAGCCTGAGCGTGTTGAGCATCGGAATCCGTTTCCTCCTTTACGCCTACATGCTTCCAAATGTAAACATGTTTTGTATCATAGTGGCCGATTGCCTCCAAGGCCCAAATTATGGCCTCTTCTATGTGGTCATGACGGAGATTGGCCTTGAGTTTTCCTATTGCGATGAGGACACAATCGAGCGATTGGCCGCAAGAGGAGAACTGGATCGCAACAACAAGCATCATGTTGACGCGGTTCGTTTATCCTTGAGATCAACCATTCAATCCGTTGCCTTTGCCTGCTACGAGGGTATCGGTGTTGGTCTGGGCAGTTTGGCCGGAGGTTGGTTGGCCGTCAGCTACGGCTTCAAGACACTCTGGGTTTCGATGGCGATTTGTTCCATTTTTGTGGGTCTAGTCAACATTTTAATTGAAATCAACTGTCGCGAGCAGGACCCAGAGGAGGAGTCGAGCGAGCGGCGCGAGTTTGCCGAAGCTAGACGGAGCGGAACTCTCAGAAAAGTGGCCTCGCCACTGCCTATTCCCCCGGTTGCGCAGGTGTCTCTGCGCCCCTTCGGCGGAAAGCGCTCGCCAGAGGCTGTGCTGCAGATGCGAGTGCCTAGGACGCCCCTAGCGACTCCCAGAACAAAGGCTCGAAGCTAGCATATGTTAGCCTGGAAGCAGGAATGCTGGTCAACAAGGTCGACTGACGTAGCCATAGCTCCTTTGAAGTGCCAACCCTCTGCACTACTAGCGGATAAAGGTGTTCAGTTTATTGAGGAAAACTGAATTCTACCCACCTTGTTACTTCCATCGTCACTTGAAACAACGAGCGCACTCACTTAGTCTTGCAGCAAATATGTGATCCGATTTTGTTCACCTCAAGATAAGAGTAGAGAAATAATCGTTGTGAGGCCATCGAAGGTGAGAAGATGAGTTATTACGCGAGCGTGTGTTCAGTTTTGCTGTTACTATCCGTTTATTCGAGCTTTCAGCCCGGCAATGAGGCTCGACTGTTCAATGACGAACCCGAGTATGGCAGCCTGTTTGCAAATTCGCCCCTCGTAGACCAAGCAGATGCTTATCTGGTTTTACCCGATAGCAATGAGGTCTACGAGAAGAACCCGATCGCAATGGAATCTCTGATTCGAAATGCAAACAACGAGATGGAGAAGAACAACGACTACCTGAGGCAGTTGCAAAGTTTGCCCCGATTGAGGGATGTAATCTCTCATAAGATGGACGGAATCTCTCTGGAACGTGACCAAAATGGAGCTGACACTCTGTCGGAGCCTGTCAACAAACCAGAAGACTTTTTCGGCACCTGGACCATACCAAAGGGCGCGTTCAGTCTGAAGGACTCTGGGACCTCCAATCGGAGTGAGCTGACGGATGATCTTATATCCGCGTTTATCAACGCTTTGATAGAGAAACAAGCCACTGATCTTGCACGAGACGAGAACCAGGATAACAATGATATCTCAGCAGAGACAGAGAGAAATTCAGGCGGCGAAATGTCGGCTTCCCGCTACGGGACTGGCGAGTACATTGACCATCCGCTCGCCCTTGTTGGCCATCAGTACATGCAAGGCGGCGCCGGCGAGGGCCGCCAACTGCTGGGTCCAGATGGGAGCTTCGAGAACGTTCAGGTGATAAAGAGCGACCACGCGGTCCCATCCTACTGCAACCCACCAAACCCATGCCCAATTGGCTACACTAGCGAGGATGGATGCCTCGAGGAGTTTGTCAATTCAGCAAGCTTTAGCCGCGAATACCAGGCTAAGCAGCAATGCTCGTGCGATAACGAGCACTCTTTATTCAATTGCGCCTCGCCCATCTCGACCATTAAAACATCGGAGGGCTCCTCAGTGGGTCAAGGCCAACAGCAAGAGGACTCTAACACTGAACCAGCAAACGGAAACGACGAAGAGGGTATATCTTACAACTCTATACGATTGTTTCCCATCAATTCAGATGACCAGAGGCAGCAAGATAAACTGGAGACGCTGGCTAGAACTATACAGAACAGATTCGGTAGCCTGGATAGTGTGCAAAATCTGCTCTCGAAGTATGGGAATTATCCCTCTCAAGCCGAGCGCTCGTTTACAGTCGCCAAAAAGGCGCCAAAGTTGGAGTCGAACTTCAGATATTGAAAAGCCAGTTTCAGTCATCGTACACCCATTTTGAACACCTAGAAACTCTCAGCTCGCTAAACAACCAACGCGTCCAACGAATCCAACCGAATGTTCACTTCCAATCGATCCTCTCGAATCAGCTCATCTGTTTGCTCGGCCCGAGTCCTCTCGCGCAGTCGGTGCTGACGATAAGATAATTGTTCCACCTTTGACAAAGATGAATAAAATCTCGCGTCAGATACGAATTTTAGTGAGAATACGAATCAAATCAGGGACTCGTCTGCGGCCTTTGGCACAAGGGCCAGTCCGTACATTGGACTGGCTCTGTGATCAATGGCAAGCACATGATCAATCTCATCTATCAAGACCCTTGGTCTTCTCTGAATCGTGACGATAGCATGAGTGTTGTCTTTTGAGGCCCGAAGAAGTCCTCCTGTTTCAAGAGTATGCTCTTGATTTAAGAGTGAAGACTACAGGTGCTGGCGTGCGCATCGCCCTGGTCGCTAGTCAGGCAACCTACAGAAACTCAACCCCGCCCCTTAGCCCTGCAAAATCTTGTGAGACTAACAGTCATAGTTGACCGTGAAATTAGAATTGAATGCAAAGTAATCACTGGCATCAAATGATTGTTGTAGTTGTTCTCGACTTCTTGGGCCTCTCACGAATACAGGAACGAATCCAATTGAACCGTCGCGCCCGGTTCATCTCCTTGATAAGATCACCACTAGCTTGCCTATTTTGCGTTTTGTTTATTTAGTCGTGACTTATTCTCTGTAGAGAGATCATTGAGGAGATCAGGACGAACAGACGTCACAAATGTTTGAATATGGTTCGACTGGTACAAATCGAACGCGCAGATTTGCGCTGAACAGGTGCTCTTGGCTGGAGGTCAGATGGTGTTTTTCTGACATGTATTCTATCTTACATCTGAGCTAAATTAACCATAAACAACTCAATTGAATGTGCTGCCAATCTTAACAAGTTCGCCAACATAATTGTCACGGACAGAACAGATGGCGTATTGGAATGGTATCGCCACGTATCATAGAGTTGAACAACTTTGCCCTTTACAGCTCGGCCAGTTGTATCATTCCGTGAGTACAAGTCTCCAATGAACGAGCGATCGCGCCTGAAAAGAGGGCGCACATCTAACCAGTTTACTGTCGGCCAGTTATTTAAGTGTTTACACTCTCCACTATACAGATGCAAGTGCCAGTGACATAGGATGGTTAGGGTTTATTTCGGCCATCTTGGGCGTCTTGTTTAGCCCAGTGGTCTGCTCTGCGGCCGACCTTTACCGAGCCCACCGAACTGTCTTCCTAATCACATCAACTTTGGCATTCTCAAGCTTTTGCTCCCTCTTGGTGCCAATCCTCTACGATGAAAAGGATACGAGCTCAGAAAAGTTGAATTTGGAGGTAGAAAAAGCAGCCAATATCCATGAATCAACAAGTCTACCTGTCCTCAATCAAACCTCCTCGGACCCACAGAGAGAACTGAGCTTTTCATGGCTCTACTTTGTGAGCTCGTGTTCTGTGGTCGGCTCAGTCTCGATGACCATCAACATAATCTTAGCCGACTCTTTCTCTGCAAACATGGCGCTAAAAGGCCACAAATCGCTGGGCATTATTCGCCTCTGGGGATCCATCGGCTGGGTATCCTCGTGTATAGTCCTGAGCTACATCAACACCATCGAAAGTGTCCCCTTTTTGGTTCCAGCCTTGCTTATGTTTTCAACTGTCGCCTCGCTCAACATTCTTCTCGTTGCCTTTTGGCCAGATAAAAGACCTTTCGAAATTTCAAACGGAACCCGAAATGATGGGCGCTCATCGAGAGGAACGGAATTCCAATTCACCAACAAGTTTTGGCTTCGAGGAAAGGTATTGGCAGATTGTGAATCAGATTTACGCGCTTGGTGTGAAGAATCTTGCGGAGGTAAGGTTGTGCTAACAGGAGGGAACTTCGAGTATCAGTTTGATAAGAAGGGAGAGGATGTTTTTAGAAATATCAGACGTTGTTCTTTAGCGCCACTTGGCGATTCCTTCGTTATAAAGCAGTTTGAATTGGACCACAAAAGCGGCATGCATTTCAATCATGTGACAAAGATCCAACCAATAGGCAATGCAATCGGCATCTGCTCTGATTTACCAACAATCAGTTTCGGTGTTTGCAAAAACAACGAACCTTCTCATCGCGAACAAGTGACTTGCAGACCTGAAAATAGCGAGACAAATTTAGACAAAACAAAGAGAAGACGAACAGATTTGCGGTCCCAGCTGAGGATTCTTTCAATTGTTGTAAGGAGCAACAAACAGATCCCGAAATTCCTACTGATCGCAATGCTGAACGGATTTCTTGTTTCCATGAACTGGCAGTACCTGTTTCCCTACCTGGAGTCACTGGACAGGACCAAGTTCCGGTCCCTCTCGGCTAAAGTTATGATCAGCGGTTATTTGAGCGAGACCATCTTCTACCATTATTCTAGCCGATTCATGAGTCTGTTCAACCAATCAGCTAGCCTCAGCCTCATCTTGATGATCTACGGGGTCAGATATCTATTCTACTCGCTCCCTGCAGTCTATCCTCAATCAGTGCCTCTGGAGGCCATCATTGGGGTGGAGCTGCTTCAAGCCCTTAACATGGGTTGGTTTAATTGTGTTTTGAACGAATTGGTTGTAAATTTCGCGTTAGATGCCCGAGAATTGATTCCCCAGTTAATCAAGTCTGGACTGGTCGAAAATTCGGAGGAGGCTATCAAATCTTTCGATGGCGAGCTCAGAGAGCTTATGGTCAGCGTCTCATCGGGCTGCTTTGATGGCTTCGGCGTGGCCTTTGGATCACTTGTTGGTGGATTCTTGATCGACATACATGGCTTCAAGTTCCTTTGGATGGCTTGTGCAATCCTAGCTTTCACATCGAGCCTCATCAACATATTAGCTGATTTCCTTCTCCATCTCAGACGTTGAACGAACATGAATGCCATAGTATGGAACGATTCATTTAAGTGAAGGAGCAAACTCAATTGCTAAGCGAGGTCGAATGTATTAACTCTCAATGAAGGATTGAATATGAGCTTTGACAACTCTACCGTAACGATCCTTGCACGAGTAGTGCACCAAGTCCGGATTCGGAAATCTAACGAAAGCACTTCGGCCGATCTTCTTGTTGCATACTTGACAGATTGTCGAATCGTCAATTACAATTTTGTTTGCTTGTTGCAGCTGTATCCAAGTTTTCTGAACTTGATAAAATTTAGACATGATCAACTGTCGAAACATTTCCTTTTCGTGACTCTCCTGCAATTTACGCTTGAATGTAGAGCTAAGGTAATCTTTTAAGCATACTAGATCGAATTCGTTTGGTAGCTCAGATATCGCCTTCAGTGGGTCAATCTTATCACCGTGATCGTTGAGTAATCTAACAATCTTAGAGTTGAAATTGATGGGCAATGAGGAATCGGTTGACAGCTGTGACGCACTAGATACAGACATTTTTCTCTCTAGTTGTGATGAGCTGAAAGAACCAGGTGGATGGAGGTATAATCTGAGTAATAGAAAGAAAATATCCTTGCTGTTGGGAAGCTTCTTGGTATAGACAGAGAGACAGTATTCTTCTGCTCGCTTCGGGTTATTGAGGACATAAATGAAAATGCTCAAAGCCTCTTCATGCTGTCCTAGTTTGCCAACAACAATAGCACGCTCCTCACAGAGACCCTCATTCAACAAGAGAGCTGGCAAACCTTGGGTCGTATAATGGTCCGAAATTTCAAGAAAGTCGAGCAACTTCTGTCTCAACTGGCCCAGCTCACCAGGTTCACGACCTGCTGGGCATGGCACCTGATCGCCTATCGTTTCGATGTACTTCGATAACAATGGAGCTACTTTCTGTCTATATCTCAACAATAAGGTTGTATGGAAAAAGGAAGTCTTGTCGTTCCAAAAGTGTATGATGTGTTCCAAGTAGGGAATCTCCAATTGGGGGGCTGTATGTCTCAGGAACTCAAGAACTAGATTGCGGTCGAGTTGTTCTGTTTCCGGTAAATCGGCAGTAAATATTTTCAGTCCCAATTCGGGTTCCTCGTCGAGCACCCACCTCGCATACTCACAAATGATCTCTAGATGCTCTTGACCCAAGTGCTGAAGATATTGGACTGTCTTCTCATAACCGCCCGTAGGTGAATCTTGGAATTGATTTTTCAACAATTCCAGCGCTTTTCTATGCAATCCCCGACTTTGATACAATATAATCAACTCGTTATACTTGTGATGCTTGATCAATGCCTTCTCTGTTACCTGCAACTTGCAGTGGTTATCAGGTAGCCGCAATAGAGATGCAACGAGAGCATTCTTTGTCTTGAGGTAACACTTCAGTAGAGTTGTATCAACGTCTTGTTTCAACCTCTCAAGCGCACGAGGTGATTTCATATGACTAAAGAGGGTGTGCTCCTCGCATTGCTGGATATCTGTTGACCGACTCGATGCTGCGAGAAACTTCGAGCTGTTACAGATTTTCCTCCTGATGTGTATGAGATAGTCGATCAAAGCGGTGATCCGCTCCTCCGACTCTTTGCTCTTGCCGATCATATTTGAGGGCTCGTCCTGAATGAAAGTCTTATCGGAAAGCTCGGGGAACAGTTCAATCACCATTATTGGACTAATATCTAGCTTGAGGAACAAGTTTAAAGCCTCTTTGTATGATTCCTTCTGAAGCAAATCGTGCGCATACTGTAGCTCAATATCACGGGTTGTCCCATCTTCGTTTTTCTGTTCCAGGCTAGCTAACCGTAGCGCTAATTCAAAATGTTTCTCTGATACCATTTGGGCCTTTTGTTGATCAACAGGTATTGCAGCAATTGCGAAAATATCATTCGCTGATGCGGCAATGACCAATCCTTTTCTACCGGCACATTTGGTGAGTATTCTAATTTTCCCATAGTTGGATGTTAGTTGAGCCAGTTCCAGTCTTTGGATAAACAAATGAGGTTCTATCGTTCGAACCTCTACAATGGATGATGGAAGTAGTGCAATCAGATATGGATAATCTTCAGCAATGCTTAAGGGAATGTCCGACCAACTTATGGAGTATTTTAGGCATGGGTCACCATTTTGATCGAATATGTAAGTGTTCTCATCTCTGTTGATGCTAACTTTATCGTCATGCAACAACCTTATAGTTGGCTCAGGTTGCTTACCTCCTGTTGGAAAAAGGCTCTTGAATTCCTCTCCTTTAGAATCACCAGAAAGTTTTATGAGATCGTATTCGGATTTGTAACCAATGAACAAGGATTCAGCACACCATGTTATAATCCGGGGCTGATCATTGAGGTTGATTTCTTTTGACATTTCGTGGAAGTTTTTATTCTTCCAGTAGAGGAGGATCACTTTTCGTTTGACAACAACACACATCCTGAGCATGTATTGCACCTCACCGGTCAAGGTCATCTGGGTTTGCAGGTTCGTTGCGAAACATGTCGCGCCTTTCGTCTTCTGTATCACTTGGTAGACGGAAAGATCGTCGAGGTTGTTTATGTGCATGAGTCCGTCACTGAGAGTGATGATTATTTTCAGTTCGGGAACTGTTTCCACTTGAGTAACGGGTCTCTTCGAGAATTGCTTGTATGATTTGACTAGATCGACTTCAATCTCCAACTCTTGACTGGACAATTGAACATTTTTCTTGGGAGTGAATCGGTATTTCATCAGATGGCCCTGTTTTGTTGCTATAACCAGGCAATCGTCTACATTGTGGATTGGGGTGCTAGAGTTAGTTTCGGAGGGACAATCAATAGAAAGTTGAATGAATCTGACTTACGGTGAGCTGAAAGACATTCAATATTGAGGGGAAGATTCTTGACGAGGGATATGGGTTTAAATATCTGCATCTTATTCATACCATGGAGTGATTGATTAAGGAAAAAGATCTAAGATGGATTTCTCATGTTTACATTGGAGAACATGGAGTCTATGTTCTCCAATGTCTGTGTCATAGACACTCTTCATCGATGATTTGAAACAGCTGAGAGGTTTGACGATCTCTGAGTCAGAAGCCGATCGTTGACAGCGAGCGAAAGTACATGCAATGTAGAACCGTCGCTCACGATTCGTTCCATGATGCGCGCCCTGGTCCGTTTCCTTGACTCATAATCCTCGATATAATCTCGCCCCTGTTCCATCTCTAACAACCGTCCGAAGATATCCGTTTTTACTTAGGATACAATAATGTCGCCATTACCAGACACAACTACATCTGACAAAATCAGGGAACTCAATGAACTCATAAACCTATACGATACAAGAATTGAACGACAACAGGCTCTGTTGGAAAGAACGAATCGAGGTAAATTCAAAACAACTCAAGTTAGCGATCAGGTTTTGAAAGCTCTAGTTCTAGGAGATCTTAATTTGCTAAAATCGAAGAAAGAAGAGATAGTTGACGAGATCAGAGTCCTTGAGAGTTCAAATACCGCTACCACCAACGGCGATCATTCTGCCTCAGATTCAGACGCCACCCAGGAATAGTAAATTTCGACCTTAGTCGTCATCATGCCATCTGATACATCTAAATTTTGTATATTTTGTAGCAAAGAATGCAAAAGCAACGATTCAAGACCTTTTCCCAATTCCAAATCGAAAGATCGAATCCACAACAAATGTCAAATTAAGAAGTCTTTGAGCGACAAGAGACAACCAAATCCTGTGCAACCTGTAGAAACTTCATCAATATCTCCCGGCATCATAGATAGAGTTTCCATTCTAGATAGGTTGGCTAAAGACGAGGATGAGAGCAAGCTAGCAGCTAGTCGACGATTATTGGACAAGCTGGCCGGGAGCAATTTGATAGAAGATGACAAGGCTGGTCAGTACTTTTTTGACCTCAAGGCTGGAATAGCAAAGCCACACGAAAAGAAACGCTTCTTACATCATAGAAATCTATCAGAAATCGCAACACGTTATGACGACAACGGATTCCATCAAGAGGCAGCTGGGAGGGCCTATGACCACAACGGTAAAGACCTCAACACCTTGGGTGACAGCGATCATGATGACGACAGTGAGGATAATGAGCATCATGAACAGCTAACTGGGTTCAGGGAGGAAGTGAGGAAGAGGAAATTGAAAACGGACCGAAATGAGGATAGACCAGAGCGAAGACAGAAGATAAAGTTGGATGATCAAAATCCTTGTTGGTTTTGTCTATCTTCTCCTAAGGTCGAGAAGCACCTGATAGTGGCCATCGGCGATCATTGTTATCTGGCTCTAGCTAAAGGTGGGCTAGTTGATGAGCACTTTCTCCTGATACCTATCGAGCATGTTCAGTCTCTGAACGATGGAAGCTCGGAGGAGCTGATGGAGGAACTAGAGCTGTTCAAGAAGTCATTAGTTAGTTATTTCGGATCTCGAGGTCAAGGAGTAGTATTTTTTGAAAGGAACTTTAGGTCTGTTCATTGGCAGATACAAGTCGTGCCGGTGCCACAAGATCGGATGAGCGAATTGGAAAAGAACATCAAATCAGTATCGAGGGATCATTTTTCGAACGCCGATTTTATAGACATACCATCAAACTGCTCGCTCAGCGACATAATTCCACAGAACACACCTTACTTCTTCTGGCAGATAGAACCAGTTGGGAAAAAGTTTGTCACCCAAATACGAGTTAAGGGCTCTTTCTTTCCCATCCAACTGGGTAGACTAGTTCTGTCTGATTCTAGCATACTGAATTGTCCGGAGAAGGTTGATTGGAAATTGGGGACTAAAACTAAAGAGGAGTACGAAAATTTGGTTACGGAAGTAAAGAGACGTTACAAAGACTTCCACTTCGATTGAATGATTTGTTATCTTATTACGATCCTACTACCACGCCAGTGAAGGATTAATTTAATCATAATGTGTCGGATAAGGTAAACTGACAGCTCATAGAACCGGACCCATCGGCTAGTCGCTGTCAATAGCCCACAGGCCTGACTGCTACCGAGTGTTAATATTTGTTCGCTAGTGGAGAGTTACCAAGATAGATATCATAAATCCATAACTTTAATTAAACTTGCATTGTCGATGCAAAGTTTCAAAAAGGGTACAGAAAAGCGGTGGCCAAGAGCTTGATGTTATCTGTTGTTAATCTGATCAATAATGAGACCTGCTGACACAGTTTCAAAACCATTGGCAACAAGTATCCAGTTTTGCTTGCTAGCTAGGAAGGGCTATCGAAATTCATCCGAACTCTCAGTTGGGGTCATTGTTTGTCGTCAAATTTAACAGTTTACACCAACCAATCAGATGTAATACGTTTTGAACGATCTATTTAAGGGTCTCGACTTTGTTAACTGGTTGTTTTTCACGGCAAAGCGACCGGAAATCTCGCAATGGAAACTTTAAAACATTTGATCTCCATTGTTATCCTACTATTAGTCTACAAATGTTCTTGCATCTCGGCACAGAAGATCGATTGTCTTCCGCTTCCCGGGGCAACTAAATCTAAATGTGAAGCAATTGGATGTGTTTGGTCGCCAGTGAGCTCGCGCCACAGCATATTAGAACATAATGAGTTGCCGTTCGATAACAGCACTCTCAACCTGGTCGTTGGAGGCGTTGAGGATCAAGTGGAAGTAGGTGAGCCTTGGTGTTTCTTTCCTAGTGATTTCACGGTTTACAAAGTGAGCCATGTGAAAGGAGAACGAAACAAGTTTCTACTGTGGGGAGTCAACGATGGACAGATACTCCCTGAGAGCATCAGCTCATTGATCCTCGAGATCGAAGAGCTTGGTTCAAGCATGTTGAGATTCAAGATTCGTGACAAGGATGATAGACGCTTCAAGCCGGAATTGCCAGAGTTAATCCATTACCAGGGCAACCAAGGCGAAGACAGTCCACCTTTCGATTACAACGTTGATGCCTCAGGTCATTTGATAATCAAACGCAGAGCAACAGGTGCAGTCTTGTTCAACACTGATCTGACCAAACTGCTATTTGCTAATCAGTTAATCCAAATCACCACCACGCTGAGCACTCCTTTTGTGTACGGACTTGGAGAACATTTCGGCTCGTTCCTCAAACTAGCTGACAAATACAGAACCTACAGTTTCTACAACAGGGATAGATTGCCCCTGCCTGACGGTCAGAGGTCCTATGGTGGCTTTCCGTTCTACATCAACCTAGAGGAAGGATTCAAGAATGCTCATGGAGTTTATTTGCATAATAGTGCTGCTATGGACATTATTATCAGACCAGATCAAGCAATCACTTTCAGGCCTATAGGCGGAATATTGGACTTTGTCATCTTTGCTGGCCCAACTCCGATGGATGTGATCAAGCAGTATCAGAATTTGGTTGGTCTACCAGCTCTCCCTCCACGTTGGTCACTAGGTTTTCACCTATGTCGATACAATTATGGAAGCTTGCACAAAACTGAGATGGTCTGGAACAGAACCCGAGCTTCAGGTATCCCATTCGACGTCCAATGGAACGACATCGATAACATGGACAAGCACAACGACTTCACCTACGACCATGAGAATTTCAAGGATCTGCCAAGATTCATCCAGAAGTTGCACAGCCTTAACATGCACTATATGATCCTCTTTGATCCAGGTGTTAGTCAGGAGGAGAACTATTATCCCTATGAGCTCGGAAAGGAGATGGATATATTTGTCAAGAACGCAACTAACCAAACCCTAGTGGGTAAAGTTTGGAACGACTCTGGTAGAACTGTTTTCCCTGACTTCAGTGATCCGAAGGCAATAACTTATTGGAGTAAATTGTTTGACAGATTTCAGCAAGAGATTGCATTTGATGGCGCTTGGATTGACATGAACGATATTTCCAGTTTTGTCGACGGATCCATCGACGGATGCCCCGGTGATGAGCCAGTCGAGAAGCCGATCTATGTACCAGGTGGAGAGGACCTTCAGCGTCACACACTCTGTGCCTCAGCTAGGCATAGGGCTGGCTTAGAATATGATGTGCACAATTTGTACTCCTTCTATGAGGCAATTGCAACCTTCAAGGCCCTGGAAGTTGCCCGCCCAAACAAGCGCCCCTTCATCATATCCCGATCAACAGCTCCTGGCCAGGGCCGCTACAGTGGACACTGGAACGGCGACGTCTTATCCACTTGGGACTACTTGAGATGGTCAATCCCCTCCTTGATTGAGCACACTATGTACGGATTTCCCATGATGGGCTCAGATATATGCGGTTTTTCCGGCAACACAACGGAGGAGCTGTGCGCAAGATGGTCGACCCTAGGCGCATTTTATACGTTTACGAGAAACCATAACGATGACGTGTCCTTAGACCAGGATCCAGTTGCGATGGGTCCGATCGTTCGCGATGCAAACATAAATGCATTGACGAAGAAGTACTCTCTAATACCCTACCTGTACACACTCATGCATCGAGCCCACAAGTTTGGAGAGCCACCGATCAGATCGGTTCCATTGGAGTTTTACTCCATTGATAAGGAGGCCCTCAAGGTGGAGTACCAATTTATGTGGGGCGAGGCTCTAATGATATCGCCCATTGTTGAGCCAAACACTTTCACCAAGAGCACATACCTTCCCCCAGGTCGGTGGTTCGAGGTTAGAGTTGCACCGCAAGTTGGAGGGTCCACTGATGTGCCCAAATGGATTGAATCACAGGGACAATGGCATGAAAGTAAGGAAGTGGGCCTCACTGACATAGTGTTGTTCTACCGCGCTGGCTTCATCATTCCCATTTATTCCACCGTTCGTCAGACCATCCCGGAGACCGTCAACCAGCCTATTGGTCTGAAGGTAGTATTGAGTGAGGCAGATACAGCTAAGGGTGAGATATATTTGGATGATGGCGACAACGTCGATGGTAAGCACAATTACGTAGAGATGCAAGTCAAAAAGGAAGGGCAGTTTGCAACCAAATTAGAACTTGTCCTGCATCGCGACGAATACAAGCCAACAACAAGTTTTGGAAGAGTCTCAGTTTACGGAATTGATAAGAAGGTGCAGAGGGTCGAGGTTAATGGTGAAGAAATTCTGTTTTCAATCACCGATCATGTTCTATCCTTCGAATTGGCTGGTCGCGCTGTGTCTAAGAACGAAGATCTGATCGTAAGATGGGTGTCGCAGTAATGAGCACAATAAGCTACATCATGGTTGATCTCAGAAAGCTCTCTATCACCCGATAATTTAAGTTAGATGAATAAATCGAATGAAATGAGGGAGTAAATTTTCGATGATTTTAAATTTTAATTCTAGACAGGTTAGATTAAGTTTCCTATTTGACCATTGCACGCCAGTTGTCTCCCCTCATATAACTAGCTGCTTGATGAGTAAACAAAACCGTCCCGATGTAAACCCTATGGTTACTTACAGTTCATTCAATCGACAGTTTCTTTAAAGCTTGCTGATGTCGAGTAAGTTTTATCATAAGCTTGATGAATGGTCGAGAGTGTCGCTAACAGAGCGGTACTTCGTATAAAGAGTGAGCACGTCATCACCTGACAGTGCCAGAATATTGTTGGCTTGCAGGACCGGTAGCAGCCGAGAAAGTCTGACTGACAGTTTGGCGAGCCGCGTTTGCAACAGTCTGTTGAACATATTGATTGCTGATTATCCCTTGCGTGAACTCGCTCCTCGCCTTGGCCATACTGTTACCAGATGATCTATAAATGGAATGTACCTTAAGCATAAATAAAGCGCTTGCTGCCGTGTATCCCATCCAGCTTGCGGTAACTAGAAAGAGAAACATGGCTAAGATAACACCCTTGTCCATATTCTTGATGGCTACATAGAGACCACACGGGCCAGCTGTTGGTAGACCCAAGGACCAGAGAGCAACTACGAGCGTTTGCATGAAGAACACGAAGAAGAAGACCATGAAATTGAATGAGCTATCGTTCTTGAATGCTTTGTAGAGAGGCCTAAACCATGACACGTAGGTCAATGGAACAAAAAAGATGAATGTCATTAGCCCAAAGCTTAGATTTGAGGCACTGTCCGGCACTTTGTAGATGAGTAACAGTATTGCCGCGAATATGTTTAGCATTTGAGTGAATACGAATCCAGTCCAGAGATTGTAACCAAGTTGAACCGTTCTCTGGAACTCGGGTCTAATATCGACGTTGATGTCTTGAAAAAAGCATGGCTTGATTGGGCAGAAGGAGGGCAGTGGTGGCCAATTGTGGGTCCTCTTGAAGTCGCCAGCCTGTTTTAGTGCCTCCTCTCTAGCCGCTAGCTCAGCTGCTTTGATTTCGAGCTCCTGCTGTCTTCGTTCGAGTTCACTTTGCATCTGTTTGGTATCAATGGTGATGGTGACATTGTTGTTGTTATTATTTTGTTCCGCTCCGAAGGATGACAACGAGGGGCCAGTGTTGATAGTTGTTGAGGTAGCAGTTGGTATTGGAGGAGGAGGAGGCGGAATAATTTGCTGTCTCTCAGTTGGATTGAATATATCCATGATAAACTATCCTAGATGGCAATGTCGAAGTGTCAAACCATAATGCTAAGCACAATTGCCACTACAAATTTAAAACTCACGTCAACCCTGTATTCGACGAACGGTGAGCGGGTTGGCCAGGTTGAGTGTGGGGATTCGAATGGGAAAACGACGAAGTTTTGAGATAATAATCTATTTAAGTAGGGGACTAGATGCTGGTCAAGGGTATTGAGCCAATTGGGTGGTTACATATGGGAGAGATTAATGTGCTTGATAGAGGAGGATGGCAAGCTAGCCAGACACGAGCTGGCGCCTCGAGCGCTCCGTTTGCTCTCGGGGGCAACGCGTTTGAGCGAATTTGCTCATGCGCAAACCGCATTCAGTCAACGCTCGAGCTCCACGGCACCATCGGTTTACCTGCCTGACAGCTGAATTGTAGGGCTCGTTTGTGCTTCTGCTTATGCCTCTGCCTCTGCAGCCGACGAGCCGGCTGTCTGGCCAGACAACAAAGATGCTAGTGGTCGAGGGGAAGGCAGGATGGCCGCTTGGGCTTGCGCGCTGCAAGCCGGCTTGGCTTTTTCCCCCCATGCGAAGGCAAGAGCCACTTGATGGATTCGGCGCCGTCGACTGCTCGGCCAGGTAAGAGCCGCTTTGGTTCGCATTCCCTTGCTGCAAATCAACGTGTCAACATCGTCTCGCGCGCACTACCTGCAAATTTGCATCCATTTCTCGCGCACCAGAACTCAAACTGAAAGCCGCAAACGAGCGCCAGAACTCAACAACCGCCACCACTAACTTCACCTCAAGGCAACAACAAATCGAGCCAAAATTTCCAAGCTAATTGTTACCATTCAAGCCAAGTCTTGTCATTGGAAGCAGTGGAATAGAGAGAGAGAGAAGGAATACGAGCCAACTAAACTCAAGCTCAAGCTCAAGCCCAAGAATGAACAGCCAACAGTGTGGCAGCTGGAATTGTCAGTAGAAGACAAGATGGATAAAACAGCCTCAACTAGTGCGTTGAAAGCACCTGAAAATTTAGAGAGAATGTTCCTAGATAGGAGGCGGCGACCCCCCAATGGGTGCCCCTTGGTCGGGTTCAAGCGGCGCCGGCACCCGCAGGCGGCCACAATAAGCCTTCTGTCCCTCGTTTGCGCCTCGCATTGGTTAGCGGTTGTGTGTCAGCTCGACATTGAGCCGTCCGGCGGCTCGGTGCAGCACCAAGAGATTTTGGTCCAACCAAACTCGCAGGTGCGAATCGAGTGCCGGCTCCCACAAACGACGGCCACCAACCAGAGGCTCTTCTACTGGAACTTCCAAAGGTCCGCAATAAACGCAGCAAAGCCATATGTGCTCTGCTTCGAGAGCAAGTGCGTCGATGAGACCACCTTTGGCATCCAGCTCGACATGGACAGAGACACTGGCGCCTATGACCTGCTGATCAACAATGTCACCTACGAACTCAACGATGGACTCTACTATTGCGACTACAAGGACTCAAGTCCAGAGAGCAAGCAGACGATAAACCGCGAGTTCAAGTTGACCGTTTTGAGTAAGTAGAAACACTTCATTTATTGAGACTGCTCTATATGTTAAGGTGTTAAACTGGATGTTGAATGTTTAGCTGTGATGCTGTTTCCATGAGGACTGGCTGCATTGGATGTTATCGAGCTCACTTTCGTTCGGCCTCCTCCTCCTCCTCGTCGGCCTCCATGAGCGAGCTGCTGCTGCTCGCCGGCTTCACCTCCTCCTTTGCGGGCTCGCCCGCGGCGGACCTCTTTTTGGGCGCGGGCGTGGCAGCGCCGGCCGAGGATCCCGAAGCGGCCGAGCTGGAGTTGGAGTTGGAGTTTGAGATGGAGCTGGAGCTAGAGGGGCGCGAGCTCGCTGCCTGAGCCTTAGGCTTGCCAGCCGAGGCGCTCGCCTGGAGTCGGCCGGCGCGCGAGGCGAGCGCCCGAGTTAGGGGCACCTGGCGCAGGCTGGCGCTCGCGTCGCCGAGCCCAAGTGCGCTCGGATTCTCAACCGGCTTCATTATGTACCACTTGTTGTTTATCGAGGCGGCCGTCAAGCCGTAAAAGTCCTCCGGGATTGCGGTGTTCTTCTGCTGCACGTCCGCACTGTCAAATCCAGAGCCAGTGGACTCGAAGGAGCTGCTGCTGGCGCCGCCGGTTGCCGGCAGCAGGAAGCCGCCACTGTTTTGTTGTTGCTGCTGCAGCTGCAGCTGACTGAGGCCAGCCTGGCCGAGCGACTCAACGCCAAGCCCGCTGCTGTCCACCTTCTCCTGCTGCAGCGCGGCCCCAAAGCCGCTCGCGTCCAGGAGGCCGCTCGAGCCCGGCTGTCCGGCCAAGCTGCTCGAGGAGCTGGAGGAGAATTGTTGGTTGAAGCCGACTGGTTGTGGCAGCGACTGAGCCGAGGAGAACTGTTGGAACTTGTTGAAGCTTTGCTGGACTGGCTGCTGTACTGGCTGCTGCACTTGTTGCTGGATGAACTGTTGCGAGTAGGAGGATTCAACTGGTTGCGCGGGCAGCGGTTGGCTTGAGAAACTTTGAACGCGCCTAAAGGTTTGCTCGCTACTTGGCAACACGATTGGTTGCGCCGTCTGTTGGACGCGTTGCACCTGGCTTACGTAGGATTGTTGTTGCGGTTGCACTGAGTTTACAATTGTTCTCGAGGATTGGAAATTGGCCTCGTTTGTTTGCGGAACAAAAGTTGGTTGCACTTGTTGTTGTGAGGAAATTTGGCGCGAGAAGGAGAATTGCGAGCTCGGTTGGACGGTTGGCTGGCTTTGGAAGCTCTTCGAGAGTTGCGAGCGGAAGATGGCCGCCTGTTGGACCGGCGAGAGGGCGCCGCCGGCCGAACTGGAGCTCGAGGAGCTCTTGAAACTTTTGGTTCCGCCGACCAAAGTTGGGCCTCCGCCTGCAGAGCTGCTGACCTCCTCGCTGAAGGCCGCGAGGCTTGTTTGCGGTTGGATTGCCTGCTGAAAGATGCGCCTGTTTGAGGAGCTCATCTGGCGGATGAACTGTTGCTGCTGGATTGGAGTTAAGGAGTTGAACATTTGCACGAACGACGAGCTTAGTTGGCCGTTGGAGCTAAAGGCCGGCGCTGGATTTAGGGCCGACTGGCCGTTGGAGGTGAAGGAGGAGAAGCTTGCGCCGCCCTTGGTGGCCTGGCCGCTGCAGAGGCCAAGTGCAAGCGCCAGGCCGAGCGCCACTGAGGCCAGCGCGCAAACTCGCGCGCCCGCAAATATTGGGGCCCCCAGCATTGGCTCAATCACTTCTCACTCTCAAACTCTTGCCTCTAACTGGCTCTCGTTGTTCTGGTTCCCCTCTGTTGACCGGCAAACCGAGTGCCGCTCGCTTGCTCTGCTCTCGCTAGTTTCTGCACTTGGGTGTTCCGTCGCCGAGTCGCAAAATGTCGCCCGCCGCTCTCGTCTGAGCGCCACCTGAGCGAGCTCGCGCTTTTATACCAGCCGAGCGGACTCTTCCTATTGTCTTTCCGCGGCCAGAGGAAGGAGCCAGGACAAGCGGGGCGCCAGAAGAGAGGGAGAGAGAGAGTTGAGCGCCGGAGGTTAAGGGGCAGATCGCGTGCTGCAGTTTGCACCAGGAAAGAGAGAGGGGCTGCAAGCTTGTGGTTGCGCAACCGAGCGCTAAGCGAGCTCAGTGCTCAGTTTAACCCTCGGCTAAAACCAGCGAAAGCCTCTACCTGAAACTCCTCTACTCGTCGCGCTGGCCTTGTCGCTCGGCCGCGCTGACCAGAGCTGTCGTGATCGCTGATCGGTGGCGTCCGACAGGTGCACACGCTCTGCCAGGGAGCTCTCGCAGCCGAGCGAGCCGCCTCAGCGCTGAAGCCTGGAGCTCGGCGAAAGTTCAACGTTAACGGGGGAGGCTCGCAATTAATTAGCCTTCGCTCGGATTGAATGAAATGGGGGGCCTCAAACGAGATCAGCGCCATTGTGTCGCCTGCGAGCGGCCGCTTTGGTCAGCTCTGCTCTGCGGCTGCCAGCTTCAAGGCGCCGACCTACAAAGTTGCTCGGCCGCCAGCTCGCTCGCATGATGGCCAGCGCCGTCGACAACTCTCAAGGCTGTCGGCGCTGCCTTGAGAGTTGTGATGGCCAGTCGCTCACAAGCGCGAGCAACGGCCGACTGAAGCACAAAGCGAGCTTGAGTTGTTGTGTGCAGGTTAGCCTGGCCGGCTTCATTAGCATAGCCAACGAGCTTTTGCGCGCAACCTTTCCCTTGAGGGCGCCTCGCGTTGGCAAGCGAGAGCGCGTTTAAAGAAATTTAAATGCGACGATATTGATTCCGGCATCTCGCTCTCGCTAACTCGCGCGCCCGAGTTGCCCGCTGAGAGGCTCTCTAAGCCTTCAACTCTCTCCCAGCTCGAGTTGGCCGCTCGAGCCGGGCAAGCAAGGAGCGGCCTTCGCAAGTCAGCGCAAGTGGCCGCTCGCACTGGCCGAGAGAGGCCATTGAGAGCTCGCTCGCTCGCTCGAAAACAACAACAAGCAGCGCCAGTCTCGCTCGCGCTGATTAATGGCCGCTCGCTTGGTGGCCGAGCGACTGTTGCTTGCTGGGCCAAGCAGCCGGTCGGTCACTCGCACAATCGGCTTAACCGGCCGGCCAGCAGAGGGGGCATTTAATTTGCGCCAGCTCGCCAGCTTACCAGCTCGCCGATCATGTTTCCATTGGCCAGCAGAGAGTTGGGCGCCACTTGCGGTCTGGCTTCCCGATTGGAGCGCGCGCCGCCAATTGGCAGCCGAGGGCACTTTGCGCGCTCGACGGTCGCCCTGAGAGTGGCTGTGTAAGTGTGTGTGTGATTTACGGCCCTCGCAAATCTAAATCATATTGGCACCGTTTGCGTCGCAACCAATGGCTGAATTTGGCGATGGCTCCAGGCGGCCACGCCCCCGAGCTGCCAGCGCGACCGAGCGCGCCCAGAGAGAGAGGGACGGCCGAGGGGAGTTTTGCTGGCTGGCTGGCTGGCGGGCGAGCGCGTCCATCCAATCGGCGCTTGTTTGTCTCGGCGGGCGAGCGAGCGAGCAGAGACGAGGGGCGAGAGTCGTGACCATCGTCGGCGACGAGGCTCGACTGGAGGCGCAACCAGCGGACGGCCTGCGGGGCTTACACGCCGCACAGGTGGAGTGAGAAGTTTCGCACTTTTAGCCCACTTTTGAAGAGAAGAAGAGGAGGTGGTGGGTTTATTTGCTCTGTCCTTTGCTTTCCCTTCCCCTTGCTCGCCTCCGCTGGAGCGGCCGGCCGGCTCAGCGGCGGATATGACACGAACAAGAGATGGGAACTCGGAAGATGTCCACATGAAGTCCCTGCTGGTGTGACCAGGCAACCAGGCGCTGGTTTTCGTAGTGCTGGAGGCAGCGCGACCTTGCCAGCGGGCCTTGCTGCTGCTGCGCCGGCCGGCTCGTCTGGCCGGCCCGCGCTTGGAGGGCGCACTCGCTGTTCGGCCGCGAACACTCCTCGACGCGGACCAGCTGGCTTATGGCGATTCCCCTGTACTTGTGGCCGGGCAAGTTCACCACAACCTTCCACTGGCCGAGCAGGTTCTTCGCGCGCCTCGGTTGCGCCAGGTAGACGCTCGAGCGGCAGAGCTGCTCGTAGCTGGCCGACGGGAAGAGGCCGGCGGGCGCGGCGGGCGTCTGCTCTGCGTAGGCCACCGTAGAGGGCCCGCCGGCGCCGGCGCCGCTCAACTCTGCAAGGCTCACCGAGGGCTGCAGCGAGTCTAGCGCGAGCTGGCGCTGGAGTTGGAGCTCGGCGGCGAGCGCGCGGCCTTGCGAGTCGGCCAGGTTGGTCTGGCCGCGCTGCTGCTGGCCAAGCTGGAGGAGGAGCTGCGGCAGGAGTTGCTCCACCGAGCGCTCGGCCGCGTAAGCCTCGAGCGCGCGCATCACCTCCTTGGTGGGATACTCGGGGTCCTGGTTGCAGAGGAGGGCCGGCAGCTGGGCGCTCGAGTTGGCCAACCCGGCTTGGCCCCCGCCCGTCTCGACCTGTTGGCGCGCGCACAGAGGCAGCGGCGCAGACACAAGCGACTCCTGCGCGCCGCCAACTCTGGCCGGCGCCAGCGAGCCGTTCGCGGCCAGCCTGCCCTCTGGCGGCGCCGACTGGCGGCCGGCCGGCCTATCCGCCTGAACTCTGGGCGTCGGCGCCGCCAGCGGAGGCAGCGGCAGCCCCAGGGCGGCCGCCTGCTCCTCGGCCGAGCCAGCCACGTTGTGCGCGTAGGGCGGCCTCGCCACTGGCGCCGCCGCCGCCGCCTGGTACTGCGCCTGGCCGCCCATCGGCCGGTAGGGGCTCGTCTCGGCCGGATAGCCGGTCTGGTTGGCCTGTTGGTCGGGCGCGAAGAGGAGCTGGCGCTCGAGCATCTGCTCCATGTGGCGCTGCTGTTGCGCCTGGTTCGCAAACGGGTTCGCCGCCTGGCCAAGCTGACTCTCGCCGGCCGGCTGCTTAAGTCTGGCTGGCTTCGCGTACCTGTCGCTCTGGAGGACCTCGTTCGTTGCCGGCTGCTGCTGCTGCTGCTGCTGGCTGAGCTGTCTCAGGCTCGACTGGCGCGCGTTGTACTCCTCGAGCGAGATGGGCGGCTCGGGGAGGCCGAGCGGAGGTTGTTGCTGGTGCTGCGCGAAGCTTGCGTAGACTGGATTCGGCTGCGGCTCGTTGCTCAGGGCCAGCTGGTTGCGGTCGAGGTTGTTGTAGGCGAAGATTGGCGGCGTATAGTAGACGGGCTGCTGCTGCTGCTGCACCAGCCTGCCCGCTTGCTGCTGGGTGCCGTTTTGCGCCGGCCTAGCGCCGTTGTTGGCGGGCGCAGAGGCCGAGGGCAGCGAGTCAGCGGCGCCTCGTTGGCCGCCGCTCTCTGGCTGCCGAAACTCGGGGGCGGCCTCTCGCTGGAATGGCTGCGGCGGCGGCGGGGGCGGCGGCTGCGGCGGCGGCGGCAGCGCGAGCGGCACCTGGCCGAGCTGCTGGCCCGACTGCGCCAGTCCGCCCGGCGTCTGCGTCGTGATCAAGGGCGGCGGCGGCTGCATCCGAGGCAAGGGCGCCGGGCCGAGCTGGTGGGCGAGCGGATGGGGCCCCAGGCTGGCCGGCTGGCGGCGCATGCCGGCAAAGAAGTCGGCCCCCTGCGCCGGCCGCCCGAAGCCGGCTTGGCCCTGCAAGTGGGGCTGCAGCAGCAGCTGCTGTTGTTGTTGTTGCTGCTGCTGCTGCTGCTGCTGGTAGTGGTCGATGGGGTAGTCGGCGCCTGCAGGCTGCTTGGTGCCCAGCACCTCGCTGATCTGGTTGTTGGTTGCGCCGGTCAGCTTGTCGTAGGCAATGGGGTGCCTGTAGACGTGGTTTTGGCTGAGCGCCGCATTGATGCCCGCCTGCGACGGGCTCGAGCCGGCTGAGGCCGATGTTGGCAGGGAGGAGGAACTTGCTTGAGATGCGGAATCGCGCGCCAAGGCGGCCGTCCTTGCGTCCGCCCGGCCGCCGCCGTAGCCAATGCCCAGCAGGTGGAGGCCGAGCAGCTGTAGTTTTGCGTTTGCCGTTTCAGTTTGGTTTGTTTTGTTTTGTTTTGGCCGAGAGAGGAAAGGTGTCGGTTAGTTTTGGATCGCCAGTCGGCTTGAGGAGGCTCAAGAGTTTGATTAGGTTTGGTTAGTTTGAACGTACCAGCAGCATAACTAGTATGCTAATAAATATTATCGCATGATGTTTGTGGAAACTCATTCAAACTGAAACCCCGAGAACAACTTGCTGCTGCCGCATAAATCCAACTCGCCTCTCCTCTTCCTTCTCCTCCTCCTCTTCTTCACCTCCTCCTCTTCTTCTTCCTCTTCCTCTTTGAATTCGCTCGCTAGCCTCTGGATTCTTGTTATCATGTTACGTTTAAACGGAAACTGATTTGTTAGCCAATTGAAGTGAGCGGCGGATGTGCAAGTTCGCTCGAAATCGAAAGGCGACCAGCAACATTGGGACTAATTTTGCCTTGGAAAAACAACAATGAGCTACGAGTATTGGAGTTTGGAAATGGACTAAATCGGATAGGTTGCAAAGGTAATAACTGTCATTCAATCTAGATCTGTTCGCTCGGCTTAGACTCTCGGCTCGCTCTGCGCTTGTTAG
>Ga0268249_1000093_pt1 | contig 58814 bp, 47 predicted proteins | sample AgamicAtPe_FD_200257 | JGI IMG/M metagenome (GOLD analysis project Ga0268249, IMG submission 200257) | Agave microbial communities from Guanajuato, Mexico - At.P.e (v2) (version 3) | ecosystem: Host-associated > Plants > Phyllosphere > Phylloplane/Leaf | place: Guanajuato, Mexico | collected... | reverse complement strand
ACGATATCAAAGACAAGTTTGTTGCTGATCTAGGTTGTGGCACAGGAAGGTTGTCCATCGGTAGCTTGTTGTGCGGTGCCTCGATGGTTCATGGGTTTGATATAGACTCGAAAGCTTTGAAGCGGGGCCTCCAAAATTTGTCAGATCTTTTCTGTCCAGACATTACAGATGGTGCGACCGAGGAGCGCATCTCACCGAATGTCTACCAATATTGTGGTAGGTTCAATTTTATAGAAATAGACATTGTCGCAACGGGTTACGACCCGCTGTGGGACTTCATGGCCAAAAAATTTGATACTGTTATCATGAATCCACCTTTTGGGACAAAGCATAATCAGGGTCTAGACATGCTGTTTCTCGAGAGGGCGATCCATCTTACAAGTCATGCGGTGTATAGTTTGCATAAGACCTCCACCAGAGAGGTAAGTCTTTCTCGATGGAAATCAAGTTATTTTTCAAACAATTCACTAATATATCGATGCATCACAAACAAAACTCAGTACATAGCGAACAAATGTAAGCAGTGGGCCGTTAGCGCCAAGCCCATTGCTCGGATAAAGTACAACCTTGATAATACATATAGGTTCCACAAAAAAAAGAATGTGGACGTTGACGTTGATCTGTGGCGAATTGAGTGTCCTTCCTAATAATAAGGCAGCTTCGGAACTGGTCTATCCTTGTGCAACTTTTGAGTTTTCAGACTGTCATCTTGAGGCTTTCGCTCTCTGGATGCCCTCTCTTTGGCCATTTCTTGCTGGTTGCGAAAATACTCCTCACTTTCTTGGACCTCATCTTCAGAGGGAGGCTCTTGTCTTCGGAATCGAAGCCACGCGTCCCAGGCGGGTGGCACCCGAGCCGCGTCCAGTATGTCCATTTCCTTCACTTTCTCGTTCACGAAATATCTTTGAAACCTACGGGGATTGTTAGGTCGCTCCGCTTCGAAGTATCTATTGCCCATGTGGTCCGCTCCGATCAGTTTGATTTTATCCTTAGTCCTTAGTGACTTAACGAGCAATTCCCATGCTCTGAGCAGGTGACCCTTGCGCGTCGCCATGTTCGTATCGCAGCTGGATAGATAATGACTCTGTTGAGATACACCGATAACAAATGCTGATCAAAGGTGGATTATCCCTCCTTGACCGCACAATTAATGACGCTGGAGGTGAAGGCTGTCAGATGGGTGCCACCATTAGCTTGTCACGAAATCTTTCCACTCTTGAATGAACAAGACGCGAGGACGGTCCGAGTGATATGGACTTGGAGGCACAGCTGCGCTTCGTCACATGAATCCAAAAATTGAATAAAAGTGGAGAGTCAAAACAACACGTTGAACTTAAGAGGATACTCTTAAATTCCAACACTTAGATTTAGTATTTATCCAGGGTTCTGAGTCAATGATGTAATTTTACAAATCCTAATCAACTCTGCACCAGACAACACGCGGATCGTCAGCTACCTCTATCGTCGTGTCAAGTGCGCGAGTATCGTAGATCTCAACCTTCGCTCGTTACAGGCTTCAATCTCATGTCATCGAAACTGAGCCTTTTGGTTACATTGTCGTATTCCAATTTTTCCATTTGATACCTCTCGACGTCTTGCCTATGTTTATCAATATAGATTTGTTTCTTTTCCGGAGGTAGGTCTCTCCATATCGCAGATAGTTTAGTGATAGGTATATTTCTATTTTCCATTAGGAAGAAATTGAATGCATTTCGAACATTTATGGGAACGAATGTGGACTTTCGTAGCTGTTTTCTCAGGGATTTCTTAAATGCTTTCTTCTCCTTCATCGCCTGCTCCAAGTATTCTATGTCTGAATTTCGATCGCTGGTTTTGAACTCTTTCATCAATTTGTTGTACACATCCGATAATCGAGAGTACTCTTGGTAGTATTTTTCGCGCTCTTTTTCATCCAATCGACCCCACTCCATACTGGATACTCTCAGGATTGAGTAGGATGGATACTTCTCCTGTCGAAGCTTCATGAGTCGTTCCCGGTTATGATTCGTGAACAGGATGAAAGAGGTTTGTGGCCTTCTAGGTTTTTTCAGTATGGGGCGGTATTTACTCGGTATGGCGGAGATCAGTTCGTCAGGACTAAGATCGTGACCTCCTTTGTTTATGCTATCTACGATACTCTTGTAGATAGATACAGTTGATTCAGTCTGAATCATCCTCTCGTAAGCTCGGTACTTTTCCGTGGAATCAGTCAATATTTTCTTGAGGGCTGGCAAAGTATTATTACCACCTTCGACCCCATCGCTTTGCTTTGCTATTAGAGAGCCAACCTGAGCTATCCACAACGAATGTTGCTCCTTGAACCTAACTTCATCAAGCTCGGCCATATTGAAATACTTTCTTTTAGCCTCTGGATCCATCCGATGCCAGAGTCCATATATTTGCAGTCGTTTAAGTGCCTTCGTGTTGGTCTGTCCATCTGGAGTTTGGGTTGATTGGTTGTCGGGCGCTGAGTTGGAGGTTTTATTTTTGATTTCCTGCGTGAAAAACCATAGGGCAGTACGTTTTTTGGTCACTGGATAGTTTCTGAAAACGCTGGCTGCTTTATTTAGTCCGCTCATGACGGTACCAAAATCTGTCCTAAATAGATAAGATCAATCTTGGCGTGAACATTAAGGAGTGTTAGGGCTCTTTGTCTTTACTCGCCCTAGGGTTCGTTTTCTTTTATGATAAGAGATACCAGAGGGCCGTCCTACCAAAAACTATTTCACCCTTTATTGTATCCGACGCAAGCGAAGTTGCGGGTAGACCGGCTAGTCAATATTTTATTCTATACAAACCCAGTCACGTGTGTGGGAGTGGTCGCATCTTAGGTCTCGCGGTGAGACTCTCACCTTAGATTTAAAGAGATCTAAAAGGATGGGTCATCTCAACCTCTCGTTCACTTTAGTCGTGATTGCACTAACGCGTTTTATTGTCACATAAAATGTAGCGTCACTCAAATCATGTCCGAGGTCAGCGTAAGAGAACGCTTTTCCATGTGATATCGCGGCATTTACAGTCTAGCTTGACCTGATCACTTTGTGATCTAAACTCTGAAATCTTATGTTTTTAAGTTAATATATATATATATCAATAAATAGATACATGCATCTAAGAAATCGTTGACCCCCTATACTTCTAAGGCATGGTCCAATTTGTTGCTCTGGAGCTGAGATGACGTGAGAGCGAAACGTTTTTACGGAAGCTCCTCGAAGGGTCACGTATTCCTAAATTCGGCCAAACGAGACATCCCCCTGTTTTTGGATCTTGACTTCTTGAAAGGCTCGACTGCGACGGCCATCTTCCAAGGAGTGTTTCTCAGGTGTCATGTAAGCAGTATGGGAACAAGGCGCACAAAATGCTCATCAAAATTTGAGACAATATCTACAAACAGACCAACTGTCGAAGTGGTAAGCTGTGAGAGCGACATTGAGATGGTTATAATGAACACAAACAATATTAAACGCATGCACTCAACCAGAGACGCTAGTGGGTGATCAACCATAGGTGGTGTCATATTAGGAATCTTCGGTTCACTGAGTATTGGGTAGTCGTCGATTATGTTGCACATTTGGGCAAACAGCGTGGTCCTGTTCCTTTAAACTTGTTCCTGTGACTACAAGATCCTTAGTTTGGTCCCTCGGCCTAAACTGGATATAGTTCTTCACCTCTAGACTGTCATCAAATGCGACGCTCACTTAGCGACTGAATAACACTATGTTCGACTAACCTCAAGCTGATGACCTAACAACAGAATGACAGCTCTTTTCAGTTTGGACATGGTGAACTTGAGGATGCCTTCCTGCTAATAAGCCTAGATCGGGGTTAACTCTAATTCTAATATACCCACTTCGTCTCTCTATCCCTCGAAGTACTCCCTCTAGTCCGAGCCGCCTAACCTGTCCCTCAATGCCTCCTTATCTAAAACTACCGCCCCTCTGACTCTGGCCTGCTTCAAACCTGGAGCCGCAGACGCCACGAGACCCCGCCAACAACTAGCAGTAACACGCGGCAACAAGTGTTGCTCGCTCAATTCGTGCGTTGCGTAGCCTCAGCCCATAAGCCTAAATCTTGCAAGGTATTCCTACCTCAAGATTTGCATTGCGTTTATTGAGCTTGGTTAATGGCAGACAATCCTGGGATGGATGCCGGAGTCTTGTCTCGCTTGTTATCTCTTTTAGGGGTGCTTTTGCTCAGTTTTCCTCCAGAGACAGCAATCCCGCAGCCAACTCAACGGCACATATCACTCGTCGGGCAAACTAAGAGGAGGAAAGACTAAAGAGATAGTCGGCATCTTTGGCAGCAGAGGTTGATGGTTTCTCTTTCACGCGACTCATTGGTTTAAGCTGGCGTAGTTGTAGATGCCGCAGTCGCTGCCAACACTGTGGCTGTTGCTGCCGGTTGAATTCATTATTTGGCAAAAGTTACCGAGACCGAAAGGGGGCGGAGATTTTGAAGTAGTGGATAGAAAGAGCTCGAAGCATCGGGTTATTATGAATGCAAGGCGCCATGGCTGCTTAGCACTGTTGCTGCAAGGTCAGGTTATATTTGAGCGGGGAGGCGGTGCTGGTGGCGCCACCAGTGGTTCGAGTTAGATCGGCAGTCAACTTTTCAAAAAGACAGTTCACTGCAGCCAACTCAGAGCGATTTTACCTCCCGATGCTGGGCCTGAGGGGCATTCACTATCAACTCACCATCAGAACACTGACTACTTGCCGTGCCAGAGTTGCCAAGTTCCCGACCATGCCTGAAAGGTGCCGATAGGGGGCGACGAGGCGCGCAGGTAAAAGCCCCATCCACCGTCCAAGTTGCGTCATCTAGTCATACATGCTGGAGGTCGGACTTGGCGCAGTATACGCAGTGTCTGGTTGAGCCCTGAACATGATATGGAAGGCTGCCATCAAGTTGCTCTCGAACTGCCTTATCAGCAGCGACCCAATAGCGACAACTATCGACCAACTCGCATAATTCGAGCTATTCGGCTCCCTGATGGAGCTCTGCTGAGAGGCCCTTGCCTGAATAAGCCTATCCTTCCTGTTCGCCCAACAATGTCGGCCAACGAGGCCACCGAACTCCAACGGGATGCCTCTGCCTTTTTGGTAGCGGAGCGGAAAAGATGAACCTCACGGGCTTTCGCGAGGGATGGAGAGCAGAGAGTCTAACAAAGGATTCGCTTCAAATCCAGTTCAAATATCCAGATGGAGCCATCTCGAGTGCAATACACTCACTGAGTTGGTGGTGCAATGCAACTATGTGAGTCTCAGAATTGTGCCAAGTTTATGCCTCTACCTATTTCCGAGTTTAACACGCAAGCCTTTCTGACTTCAAGAAAATCAACTCATCTGCATTCGGTTAGACTGCCCCTGTGACTGTCGATCGTATGCACATCTATTATGACTGCCACTCGGCTGTTATCTCGCGGCCTAAATGTCGGCGGTAATTGTGCAATTGGGTCTTGCAACTCGGTCTCTCCGTCTGTTGCTTCATGGAGTCCTTGATTCGAAGGCTCCTGTTTACATTTACATCCATCGCGACACCCTGATCTGCAAAAAGGATACCTTTATATGCATGCGGAACACGCAAAAGCGTCAGATTCGATATTCGTGGAGGATACTCGTTGTAACTTTAGTGATAAAATTCGCGGCTCGATCAAGATCGAGTTTGCCGAGATTGTTCAGATGCGCAGGTGCTTGAGGTTGATTCTAGCGCTTTCCAATGAGCTGCGTCAGGTAGTGAATAGTAACTCCTGAATTGACAGGATTGAGCGGAGATATCCACTAAATTCAATCTACTGGTTCAGTGCCACCACCACTTATCCGATCAAATGCAAGTCTCTCATGTGTGTCGCCCTCATTGCCCCCCTCCAACCCGTACTCTCCAACTCTATCTTTATTTCAAGCTAGTGGAGATTCTGGATTAACCTGTCGGTCCCGCAACAGGTGATTTTGAGACCAAAGAACTAGTATCTGAGGGATGGGGTAGTGCCAAGGTACAATCACAATTAATTACCGCAGCAACATCGCTCTGACGCAGGCCAAGGCTCTTTCGCCCTCATAAGCCTAAGCCCAAGACTCACCAAAGAAGAGCATGACCATTGGTTTCTCCTCGGCTCCATGACCTCCCCGACTCCTCCTGTGTCCTTTAGACTAGATCTGCCGGCACAAGTCGGTCTGAATGGAACTCGTTCGCTTGCTCACACCCACAAAGCTCGAGAACAGGTCGGAGCAGTAAAAGTGACATAATTGAACGAGTTTTTGGATGTCGAAGGCGACATCTGAGCGACAGATTTACATGGAGAGTGGATTAGGTTGAGGTTTAGATTTCATCACAAGATGCACCTGTTAGATTTAAAAGAATCTAGCGCATGCGATCGTTAGATTATGCGCCTCCTTCCACTGAGGCTAGGTGCGCCAAGCTCTCTACCGCTGGGACTCTGAATCAGTTTATAGGCCGTGAGTTGAACATGAATTGTTTTGAGATGTTAGGACGATGATCGATTGTTGAGAGACCCGTCTAGATCGCGCTCGCCTGGCTCCAAGGAAGGAGGCTCGCTCGCTTGGCCCCTAAAATTGAAAATTCTGAGAAAGATATCCAACCGACATCTTGCTTATGAATTGTATGCTCCTGGCTCCTCGGACTGGGGTTGGCACAGCTTGATGCCTTCATACCCTTTTCCTACATTCAGCCCCCCCCCCCTTTGGAACGCTCGAAAGCAACAGTAGTTTTAGAAACGCATAAGACTTGGGGGCTGTCGACAGGGATACGGGTGATTTTGCTCGCTTGTTAGCATGATAATAGCGCTTGTTTGTTTAGGGTAGGCTGCTGCTCCTACGTCGTGGAGATCCGGAATTCTGGAACCGTAAAACTCCTTCCAGTCAAGTCCAATCAATCGACGACAAAGACATATACAACCAGTTAGCCGGTTAGTTACATTGAAAGCGAGTCCAAGCTAATAACGCTCGATAGGTTGTGGTGCAAGTTTGAACCATGAATAAACTTGTTGTCACGTAGACTCTGGCAAAACTTGACGAGTGAAAGCCAAAGTATTGAGCTGAGATTGTCGAGGTGTTTGTTTGCAAATGATTGTTGAGCGCAGGTGATTGTAACTATCTCGAGAGCGACAAAAAGTACAATGATTCGGGCGAAAATCCAATCTTCGGTCACTCTGGAGCCAACATTTGGCTTTCAGACGACAAACCACCATTGCTGGTAGGTTTTCGGTGCTTGACTAAGTTGATTGGCCAAACAAGCTCTTTCGAACTAGAACAACTGAGGTCAACCTCGCAGTGAACACGGTCAATCAGTTTCAGAATCTCACCCGATAACAGGGCAACAAACAGTCCAGATTGTGAGGCCAGTATTTACGGCAAACTTTGAATAACTTTGCACTTCGACAACTCCGTAGTTACTGTTAGAACGCAAAATATAACCACTCTTACGCCATACAAAATGATGATGAGCTCGCACTACTTTCTTGATATTAATGCTCTTTTCGAGCCTGAGCCATTTTCAAAGTATGGCATAATTTATTATCTACAAAAAGTTGGATCAAAACTCCCATGAACGAGGGATTAATTTCTATCTCTTACTCGTAGTGATAACTCGACTCCCCTGGACTATAAAACGGGCCTTTGTTGTAGTCGAATGATTGGCCATCTCGCGTTCTATACTCGGGCGCCAGTGCACCAGGCGAGGGTGTCCCATAGCGGCCTGGAGCCGCCCGACGGGCTCGGGGAGTACGATCGACTGCTTGACTGGCAAGACTAAAATCATTGCCGCCACTAGCGTAGGCCGGGTAGTCCTGGTAGGTGCCCTTGTCGGGTAGAGCATTGTAGCGAGTTTGAGTAAGCGACTGTGGCTGAGTCAAGGCCCATAAGGTGCCCACTGGCTGGGGATTACCGTCTGGATATGGGACGGATCTCGGTTGCTGGTTAGAGGCGGCCGCATAGTTGAAATCCTGGTCGTTTTGCCCACTTGGCTGCTCAAATCCACCCAAGTCAGCACCAGAGAATTGGTCAGACTTGTCACCCATATCAGCTATGTCGAGCGCTCCATCGTCGGCGCGCTGTTGTCCTTGTCCAGATAGTTGCGCTTGGGGGTCATTGCGCGCAAAACCGTCTAACCCCCCACCACCATTGCCACCAAGGCCAGGAAAATCCGCGCCCAGCAAGCTTTGGAGCGAGCCAGGTGCGTTACCGGCCGCTGTGGCCTGGTTCCCCTGTGCACTGCTTGGTTGACTTGCAAAATCGAAGTCGCCAGCAGGTGCGCCACCTCTAGCAGCCTGGTTGCCACCAGTGATGCCCCCTCCAAGTCCCTCAAAACCGAATCCGTCGCTGGAGGTAGCTCCATTATCAACGCGCCGCTTTGGAGCTGCATCGCCTGGCATATTGAATGATCCCAAGTCTGGAATATTCATTTGATCCGACATCTCTCCTGAACGTTTGTTCGAGTTGGCCTGTCCACTTGGGAATCCGAACTCGCGCAATTGGGCATCGCTGTTGTCAGCCCGACTATTTTGAGGTCCACCAACATTGGCTGCCGCATTATCAAGCCCGAAATCGCCTCCAGAGGCACCATAGTTTTCTCCAGCCGTAATATCCTTAAAATCCGCCTCCGTCAATGGTGGTCCCTGCTGAACGCGAGCTTGGGGAGCGAGAGGAGGATTTCCAACGGGCACGTAGGAGCCCTGGTTGCTTGCAATATTTGCGGTCGGTTGTAGGACAGGCAAGCCACCGGCACCTGTGAACGATGGTGTAAAATGCTGACTTGGTTGCGCGGCTGCGGCAGTTTGAGCCTGTGGTTTTGGGAGGTCGAAGTTCAAATTGTTCAGGTCAAAGTTAACCGGCGACGCAGGGGGCTGGATGCTTGCGGGCGTTTGTGCTCCAGGTGCAGGTTTTTGGGCTGCGTCTCCGTAGGGTTGGTAGTATGAGTATTGTATTGGTGGCGATACTTCTTGATAGGAATAGTTGTTCGGATCGTGTACTATCGGGGCAGTCTGACGCACATTGCTGGTGCCAACCCTGTTTTGAATACCGTTTTGGTGTTGCTGACGCGCCGCTTGAATCCTCGCCTGCTCGGCCAGATTTTGATTGAGCTCGCGCTGTATATCATCGGGAAGTTGGCATGAGACTTGCAGTATTGCAAGCGAAAATAGAAGAACTAGGCCGCGATAGGTGATCATTTTCTTCCTAGCTCCTGAGCGATATCTCGATTCTGAATGTTGATCTCAACGGATGCCGGACTTATTTTTTGCCATGCACAAAATTTTCCAACTAGGAAACATCGAATGCCAAGCCAACGAGCAAAATCGGGCGCAAATTCAATTGCGCCGGATGTTGAGCCTAGCTCATGGCCGGAAGTTTAGCTCACATTGCGGAAACCGGTATACCTGTCCGCTAGACCGGTGCGCCCGCTGACTGCTAGTGTGGTTGGTAGATTGTTATTTTAGAGTCAAGCTACGCTTGTTTGGTTGCTATTTCCAATGGTCAACATGCGTGAGAGGTATTCTCACCAAAATCTTAGACCTTGAATTTCGTTGGCGGTGATAAAAACGTTTGGTTTGTCATGATCGTTTTCTCCAAGCTTGCCTGACCACCATGCACTTTTATCGTTGTCACCACAACAAAACGAGCACAATTTCTTTTCAGCGGAAAATTTGACCAACTGCCGATTGTCGTAAGCCTCTGGTTTCGTATCCTCTGAGAACTCTGACTCATTTTAATTTCAAAAAGACGGCAGCAGCCAAATTTTAGCAGCCAAATCGTTTGTTTATCACAAAATCAACATTGTTGACCATATCTGTCCCATTAAATGTAGTCTTTCCGCGGACGTAAGGGTGCCCATAGAGAAGGCAGCCGAAAAATGGCTTGGCAATCGCGACAGCACAATAGATCGCGCCGAGAGATTTTCAGCCATCATAGACGCTCTACACTGGAGGCCAAATAAAATTATCTTGCCCGGTTGTACATTTCCCCTTTTTAAGATTTCTCTCTCTAATCTCTTTCAGAGGCATCGGACTATCGTGCAACCTCTCACGATAGATCAAAACCGTAAAAGCTGACGTACAAAAAATTCAATTCTGAGACCCAAGTTTAACGATTGCAACCATGGTGCGCAACTTTATTTGGTCCCCAGTGTATCGAGCTGAAGAACTCAATATATTGGTGGTTCGCCAGGCACGTGAAACACCTCGATTTGGAAGTCTGGAACTTCGAATGGCTCAGGGTAGCTTTCGCATATTTCAACGGATTAGTCTATACATGAGTGCTCATGGATTAACCGGATCAACAGGTGGAATTCAGGTGAAAACTTTGAATTTCGATTGTCGTGTCAGATCTGGAGCACTCGTCAGAATTAATCTGTATAAGCGGCAGAACAGGTAACATGGAGACGCAAGAGCAATAAGTGCATTGAGCACCGATTTTTCCATTATTTCGATCAATTGCGATGCTTACGCCAGCTATGTATGTTTCACTCAAACGTTGATAGGTGCGCCGCTAGATCCTGCTTGTTGATACGATGTGTTTACACTCGATCACTTCAATCTTCACTGGCTTTCAGGATGGTAATAGTTGCACTTGCGAAAGTGAAGACGACTTGAAGACTCCGAGTCGAGCAGCTCGATAGAATTTCACTATCCTTGAATCTGAACTGGAGAGCTAAGCTTGCCTAGTTGAGTCGGCAGCCAGGCATGAGTGGGGAGAGTCGACACTTTTTTGCACGGAGCGAGATCTTCGATTGACTCATTGTTAGTTACGATGTTATTTATCTACCTGGACTAGGCATTTTAGAACGCATGCTTTCTAAACGAGACAGAAAGGAAGATGGATTCATCGAAGACGGACGAGATCCGTCAGAAGGACGAACATTTCAGATCACCGACACCACTAACAAGGCAGACAAATTCACGGCAACGGTCATCGTCAAGTCGAGCAAGGCTTGCAACTTTGGCCCAAATAGGCGAGGATTGGCTCTACCTTGCGCTCTTAGGCATTATAATGGCGTTGTTAAGTTTCTCAATGGATTCCATCATAACCCTATTCCTCAGCACTCGCCTATTATTGTTCAACGATATCAGTGATGACAACATTTTTGTCCAATATCTTAGCTGGTGCATAACTCCAATAGTTCTAGTTTCTTTTAGTAGCGCTTTCGTACATCTTTGTTCACCAACCGTAAGTCGCTAACGAATGCTCAGCTCCGTTTTCGTCTCAATTGCATCAAAATTAACTAATCCCAACAGGCCATTGGATCAGGCATACCTGAGATGAAAACAATCCTGAGGGGCGTTGTTTTGAATGAGTATCTCACTTTCCGCACTTTGGTTGCCAAAATTGTTGGTCTCACGTTCACTCTGGGCTCAGGGCTACCTTTGGGAAAGGAGGGACCCTTTGTTCACATGGCCTCGATTGTGGCAACCCTATTGAGCAAGCTGGTTGCCTCATTCCAGGGAATCTATGAAAATGAGTCAAGGACTAGTGAAATGCTCTCGGCTGCCTGTGCTGTTGTTAGTGTCTCATACAAGCCTAGTATTGGGGCTCTCTAAACTAGTATTCGCTCGAAGGAACTAATCTTACCTTCGGCCTAAAACAATCCGAAGGTGTCCAGGGAGTCGCGGCAACTTTCTATGCGCCAATCGGTGGGGTCCTCTTCTCCATAGAGGTCACAACCGTCTATTTTGCGGTCCGAAATTACTGGCGGGGCTTTTTCGCCGCCTGTTGTGGTGCAACTGTTTGGAGACTGTTAGGCTTTTGGATCAAGAACGATGGTGAGCAAGCTCATATTACAGGAAAGCATCTGACTAACTCGAAGTATCATACGCTAACTGTCCTACTGTACGATTCCAGAGTCAATCTCGGCTCTGTTCAAAACGAACTTTCGCACCGATTACCCATTTGATCCTGTTGAACTATTGATGTTCTCTTTTATCGGTATTACCTGTGGCTTGGCTGGAGCTGCTTACATAAAGTTTCATCGCGAAATTGTGCAATTCTTTCGGAGACATAAGAAAATAAGTGGATTCCTCCAGAAGAAGTTAGCTCAAACATGAACAAACTGCTCATAAGCTTGCCCCTAAACACTAACACCGATCTATAATTCCTATTCTCGCCTGACCTCCCCTAGCCGCTTGATCTATCCGATCTTTGTCACCCTGATTATAACGACTGTTACATTTCCCCCATTTTTGGGCAAGTATACGGCATCAACTGTAGGTATCTCCCAGTGTTCCATGACCATGTTCGAGTCGGAGAGTTAAAATTTCTAACTGAGGTGGATCCTCCACTATTATAGTTAAGTACTCACACGACAATCGAGCATATGTTCAGCAACAGAACATGGAGCTTGGGCAGTCAAGATTTGGCTTCAAAGAGGATACTCGATGAATGGACCACGCCAGATACGAGCTTTCACCTACACCTTGTTCTCTATATAGCTATGCTATTCTGGACCTCAGCCTTGGCCTCCACCATTCCCATCCCCAGTGGTCTGTTCATACCAGTTCTAAAAATGGGTGCCGCTTACGGGCGACTGCTCGGAGAGCTCATGCATTCAGCTTTCCCTAAAGGAGTTAGGTACGGTGGTTATGTACATCCGGCCGCAATCGTTCCTGGTTGCTACGCTGTTGTCGGTGCTGCTGCCTTCTCAGGCGCAGTAACTCATACTATCAGCACATCAGTCATCTTGTTTGAGATGACGGGTCAGATTGTGCACATCATCCCCGTCATTTTGGGTGTCCTCATTGCGAACGCCGTTTGTCAAAGTCTTCAACCTTCGATTTATGACTCGATCATTGAGATCAAGAAGCTACCCTACCTTCCCCCGATAGCAAGCAGCAACTCGATTTCTCACAAGATCATAGTAAAGGAGTTTATGAATACCAATCTCGCTTATGTTTGGAAGGAAAAGTGCACTTATAGGGATCTCAAAGCTCTACTGGTTGCACACAAGAAGATTAGATCATTTCCTCTGGTCGACTCACAAGATTCCATGAAGTTGCTCGGGTCTATTGCGCGATCGGACCTGCTGAAACTTTTGTATCTGCATCTTGGAAGAGAACGGCGCCTCCAGGAGGTGTTCAGGCGCAATTCAGACACATCCCCGCCCGGAATCAGAATACAAGCTATGATTGGTGATAGTTTATCGAGGAATCAGAGCAAAGGGGATGGTTATGTTCTATCGCGTTCTGAAATCCCGGATCAAGTGCTCGAATTTGGTTCGAAATTTTCCATCAGCAGTGAGGCTAGCGATTTATCTTGTACAAGTTTGAGTGATAAACAATTAACGGGTGTGTCGTTTGAACGAGTAAAGGATCCCGAAAAACGCATTCAGAGCGTCTATTCATCTGCTGAGTCGGAAACAAAAACAATATTCAAGTCAACAGAGATAATAGGGTCAGAGAGTCAGGAGAGGCCGAAAGATCAAAAATTTGAATCAAGCTCTAGCGATGATGATGAAAGCTGTCCAAAGGAAGTTCAGACTGCCAAAATTGTGAACCAATATAACAGGGGCTCGCTGATGGACGATGAGGCTTTGGATATTTCTAACACCAAGTTCAAAAACTGTCTCGACACAATGAACGATTCGATTGAAGTAGTCACAGTCAGTCCTCCACCTACTAATGCTGATTGCCCAAAAAAGAGCTCAGCTAATTCAGTTTCCACCGGAACAAACATTTCCCATCCAATTTCGGAACCGAATAATCAAGCTTCCAAGTCAGGAATACCCAATTTGCAAGGCCTATCTGCGCCCATACCCCTGACGCCTGTGATTGAGCTCAAGATTAATTCGAACTCTAACATTCATCAAAGCCTCATGTTCAACTCCAGACCAACGAAATCCATCCTAAAGACAAGTAGTTCAAGCAGTTTCAGCAACATGTATAAGAGGAATATCTCGACCCAAAGTTTTTCGAGCGCATTAAGCAATAACGATGGCAAGATATACGGCCCCTCATCGAGAGTAGGTGGTTTACAAAGTCGATTGTCGGTTGCGCAAACCGATGATAATGGACACACTTGGTGCGATAGGAAATCTGCTCTTAGCGATGATAGAACTCTGGAGCAAGCGTCAGTAAAACCGAGAAGAAAGGTCAGGCTGCCGCAGCTGCGCGTTGTCGATATGACACCGGAAGAGCAGGAGCAGTGGGAGAAGGAGCAATTAGGTGTGCATGTAGATTTATCAAGATGTCAAATAGATGAGGCTCCCTTCCAGTTGGTTGAACAAACTTCACTATACCGCGTCCACACTTTGTTTTCCATGCTAGGCTTGAACCATGCCTATGTAACATCCTTCGGTCGATTAGTGGGCGTTGTTGCCTTGAAAGACATCAGATTCTCGATTGAGAAAATGCTCCAAGAGAAATAATCACGGTCAGATCCGTCCTGAAGTGATACGCATAAATCGCACCGGAAGATGCTGACTGCCCGGAGAGTTGAGAGCGATATTAAGAACAAATGCATTTATTTTGTTAAGATTTGTTATAGTAATTGATGTATACTTGAATGTTGGTCAGGCGCTTTTCATATTTCTCTTTGGCAAGTCCGCCTAGGCGCCTCAGAATAATGGAGTGCTCGTGGGTGTCTGCTGCCCATCTTTGGTAATTGATTATTTGGCAAAACGAACATTTTAATCATAACGACCTGTTGGATGTTTTGTTGGTGTATAATAGATTTTAACATAATTTTGTTCAGGACAAGTTGTGCTATACGTTCACCTAAATAGCAATTTGGCGAGCTTTGCACTCGATGAAAGGTTGCACAGTGCAGATAGCTAATAGATAAAACTGTGGAATTAACGATTTTAATTACACGAAAGATCGATCGTTATTCTCTCTTTCGTTCGCTCGTTCTTGTGAGTAGGATCCATACTAATACGGATGAGATATCCTCGGACTGAATCTACTTCGGGATGAACTAGCTATGCTTGAAATCAAAACTAGCCTCGATGGACTTGACAGTACGATTTTGTTCTCTGAGGGCTGGCACCCGGATGTTGTTGAACTAAGTTCAAAGTTCCTCGACGTAATTAGCGGGGAACAAACCCATCTGACCTTTGTATTTGCCATTCAGAACAGTTCCGTGCCACCAGCCTGCGTCGACCTTCTCAATGAATCCAATTAGGTCATCTGGATCGAAGCTAATTTCTGTTGAGTCTCCCGCCTGATAATCGTATAGGGCTTTAGCCCTGATATCTCCATTGACGTCTTTCTCCTCCGATCTTTGTGGAGAGACGTGGTTCTTATCACCGTTGGTAGTTCTGGTTTCACCGTTGCCAGCAGCAGATGCGTCATCAATGGAGGATCGAGATTGCTCGAGGGCCTCAACCCTTCCGTTGTTGGCCAAGTATTTGTCAGATGGATCAATCTGCGGTGGTGCGACATTATCTAGCTGCACATCAGGCATTATCTGGAAACTTTCGATTTCCCTCCTTATGATGGTTCCGTTCGTATTGGCATCTCCATCGATATTGATTTGTTTCGCAAATCCATTGGTCAATTTCTCGATGCTCGTCTTGCTACTGCTGCTACTGGCACTACTACAGTTACTTTCCAATGATTTGAGAGTATTTAGTCGTTGAGCTATCATAGTTCCACTAGAACGACGTTTCATCTCGCCACCTAACGATGGCTGACTTTGCTTTTGTTGTTCAAGAGAGGCTTGTTCGAATATGGCTCTCTTATTCCTGATCAAACCTTTGCTTATGAGCGATTGGGTTTCCTGGTTTCTCTCAAGTCTGATGAGTTCGCTCCTACGCCCCACACGCTCATCGTCGTCCTGGATATCGTTCACAGACAAGATTGAACTCGGTTGACTACTGCCCGATGGCTCTCGCCGTTTAGGTTGGCGCGCTGCGTCTATAATACGATCACGCTCCTTTATTGCTTCGGCGAGTTTTTTGGCCTCCGCCTCCTCCCTCAGCTTTCGCTCTCTTTCGAATTGAGCTTGTTTTTCGGCAGCTCGCTTTTTCTCTTCAACGAGCCTCTCTCTTTCTTCCTCCTCTTGTTTCTGCCAGAAAGATTTGCGATCTACTGAAGAAATCTCTGTGTTCACTTGGATCTTCTTGTATGATGAATCTACATTCGGAGGTTTGTTTGCCGTAGCAGTGTCAGTTTGTTCTTTACTCGACCTATAATTTACTCTTAGCGATGAAGTTTTGGCTATAAGATCAATCAAATACTCCTCGGTTGCCTCGTCTTCGTTTCGTATAGTTATTGTCTGTGAACAACCCTTGAAGTAATTTGAGACATCGCCAAGATGACTAGCGCACAAACCTTTTCTTGATAGAGGTGAGGAATCGCCTTGCCAATTGATAAGTACTAGTTTGTTGATACAAAGTTCTTCATTTAGCACTCGACAAAATGCATACTGTATCAGTGAGCAGTTAAATTCTCGCACTAGACTCTTAAGACCGATCCCGGTAGAGATGAGCTTGATAACGTTAGTGTTTCCCTCATAACCGAAAAGCGCCCAGTTTTCCGTATTTTTGGAATCAACAACAGTCCGCCAAGCGCGAGTGATTTCCTCTTGATTCTTAGTGAGATTCACTGACATGTCGAGTTTAAAAATTACACCTAAGTGTATTCTTTCTCAGATTTCCAGATTTTCCGCTCCCCGTTTTATTCTCAGTTGGACAGATTCGTAGTTCTGACGAGTTCAACGAGAGTTTACCTATGAGCTTGATTTTATGGAGCTTTCAGAGACTTAATTATGGGAGTTTTGAGACTTCATGATATACATAATGAATTTTGGCTCCGAATGTATACATCATCCGGACCTTCCTTGAAAGGGAAGCAAAATAATAGTGAGCTTTTTGCGGTTCAATAAATGCCCGAGTCTCTGAGTTTGCCGCGCTGTACTAGATTCATGCAATTCAGATACTAGTCCATGGTCAAGTGCGAGATTAACGAATGGGTCGACTTTACTTTGGTACCTAATTAGAGCTTCATGTTTTAGACTCGAATTTCAATTGTGAAGTAGTGACCGGCTTTACCGCAAACATGCGAGATTCTTCGGGTTTGTGTATCGCTGCATCAGATATTTCCATGTCAAGAGGGCGGGTGCTGGCGGACGTATGAGCGGAACGTGCGATCACAGCTAGCACTTCACGGGGAGTGTCAGTCCAACATGGACGGCGAATCCGTCATTTCTGTTCCTTTATTTGTCTATCCTTGATGTGACTGCGGCTAGAACAAATTCCACGATTAGAGTAAACGATATCTGTCAGCGAAACCATCTGATAGATAGAGAAACATAATACATTTGCGAATAACCTGTCGCTATAACTCATGTAACATTTCTAGCCGATTTGAAGATTGCAGCGCACCGTGGAGGATGTCCGACATGAAGAAAAGTTGAACAATATTAGATCTACCCCTTGAATGAGAATAGCGGTAACCCTCAGACGCGCATGATGGATTCAAACCCGGGCACAGACCTTGATGGACACGTCTCCAATGATAATAGAGAACCCCTGGATATGGAGATGGACATGGACTTGGGCAGGTCAGACAACGACGACATGCAGAGTGGCATTGTCGGTGGTCAGATTACCGAAGATAGGGCACATTATGATAGGGTGCAACACCGTAATGGTGACAAACATGATAATGTGGATAGGAGATCAGCCGAAACTAGAATGATACAAGTTATCAATGTTGCACCAACAGCGACATTGGAGCAAATGACTGATCTATTTGGGTTTCTAGGTGATATCGTTAATATTGATCTCCATCATTCTAATCAAAATTCTGACGCTAACCTCAAGGTATGCTTTGTTGAGTTTGCAAAACCGTCTAGCGTTCTAGTGGCCCAACATCTTACTAATACAGTTTTCATTGACAGAGCTCTCATTGTACTACCATATGATAAACCGAGTATGCCCAATAGAGAGACAGCATTGGCCAGCATTACAGAATCTAATCTGACGACAAACTTCAACCATGGCGTTATTAGCCAATTAACTATTGGCACAGGTGGTACTCAAGTGATAACCACGATTGATCCGCGTCTGACAGCTCTAAATTTGCCTCAGTATCCCCAACTGCCCTTGAATACAGATCCAACAAGATTAGAAGAAATAAGAAGAACGGTATACATCGGAAATCTCGACTCAACCATTCCTCCAGATCAGGTAATGAAGTTCTTTAACGATATAGGTGAGGTGAAATATATTAGAATGGCAGGAGACGACACTCAGCCTACAAGGTTTGCATTCGTCGAGTTTACCCACCAATCGTCTATAGCCAATGCTTTACAGCACAACGGTTTTGTACTCGGTAGCCGGGCGCTCAAAATTAATCATTCTAATAATGCAATTGTCAGACCGCAGCACAAAATTGATGTTGACGACGTTTCAAAGAGAGCATCTGATAACCAGTCATCACACAATCTCACCTCGCGAGATCGACACCATGCTTCAAGGGGTGATCGAGAGCGAGTGCGTGATAGAGACAGGTATCACGATCGTAGATTGTCGCCGAGAATTTCGAGATCACGACGAAGTCGTTCGAGAGAACTTGATTCAATATCCCGGAGAAGGAGTAAATCGCGAGATAGGCCATCGAGAAGGAGCCGATCGCGAGAGAAAGCATCTCGAAGAAGAAGTAGATCTAGAGAATCAAGGAGAAGGCGAAGTAGATCGAGATCTAGTGATCGCTCAAGGTCAAAGCATCACAAGTCCTCACGTAGATGATAGTTTAATTTCAACTCGCTTTATCACCATCTGCTTTGGTTCCGTAAGAAGATGATCTGCTAACTTTGGTGGAGTTCACGACCATCTTTATAGAGAACACCGCGGAGAGCGCGAGTGTGGATAGCGATAATATGTATATTAAACTACCTGAAGTAAAACATACGTAGTATTGATAGATGAGTGTCGCATAGACTGCAACCATCCAGCCTATCCAGTTCAACAATGATTGAATTCTCGGTTTATAGGGTTTCTCGATGCCGGGAAACTTCCCATTTTTCTTGAAATATTCGACGAGGTTATCCTTTTCTGTATAAACGTTATAAAGATAGCCCGATGTTGCATCCTCACTATCCACTGGTATATCTTTGAAGTCAAGTCTCTCAACATAGATATGAACACACGATTTGGTTCCACCTAGAACTGAAACAAGAGAGGCCTTACTATTGTTGTCATCTTCCAAGGCCACCTGGAAATTGTAAAGACCGAACCTCAATTTTGGATCACGCTGCAGTCCTTCCTTGATGCGCCGCACCATACAATTGAATCCTCTAGTTCTGGGTATGAGGTGGTGTTTCAGTCTTATAGGTAAATTTCTCTCTTCAGCGAATTTGACACTAGCCTCATACTTGGATTTGGTGTTCCTGGTTCCCTCGAAGAATGCCAATATTAAAGATCTAGGGTAGGTCAAGAGTACGTCCATGGATTTTACCAGGTTTTCACGGTCTTTCTGCCAATCTCGAGAAAGGAATATCATGTCGCATAGGGACCAGCCCCACCCAACAACTGGCACCCTTCTGAGCGAAGATTTGAGCATTGCTTTATCACTTCCGAGGGTGCCAAGCTTGTCTGATAGCATCCAGGCAGCAAGCCAGTCAATATCATAACGATGATTGGCTATCACAATACCGGACATGGAACCAAATTCCTGGTATGAACGCTCGTCTTTGTAGTAGACGCGACATTTTAAATTCGAGTTCCAATCGGCAACTGCGACAGATTGAGACCAATACGAGTATTGTAGATAGTGATTGATTTCACGGAATAGTTTTTGGCTGAAAGGTCGAACTAGAACATAGACTACCAGTTGGGCGAAATTAATTATAAGACCACTGATAATGAAACATAACAAGGTACCGTAACCGGCATAGGTTCTTAGAGTTTGTATCATTGTAACTCGGACTGTAACGTTTCCTCTCCTTGATGAGTCTTGCGCGTGATACAATGAGAACTTGAGTTAATTTGTCTAGTGAGGATAAAATTTGGTCTTAGATATGTTCAAATAGGGTAAATTTATCACTCTTGGCTATCGTTAGAGGTGTTGAGGATCGAAATGTGTATTCAGATGGAAATATGAGTATTCTTGGGAGAAAGTTTTCCTTGACTATAACTTGATGCGTGATGACAATTTTGTACGATAAATATTGCCGCGGCACGTCTGTCTGAGCCCGACGATCGTACAAGTGAAACCAGCCTAAAGCTTGCCTAAAGCAAGTCTAGACTTGGCGTTGCCAATATCAAGAGTCTTAGGCTAGAAGGAAATGCCACAAGTAACACGTTGCCGGACGATACAAACGGAGGCCGATCCAAGTAGCTGCATCTGTGCATTTGTATCCTTAAATCCGAAACTGGGCGCTAAGCTGATCGGAAAGCTACTTAGAAAAATATTGCGTGGTTAAACACAAGAACCGTTCTACTCTTTGGCAAGCGTCTGAGGGAGATCCTCTATATGATTGGAAAGGGCATGATCATTACCGACTTCAGGCCGATTGTTCGGATATGCCGTGTGGCTCTTTTAACCTTTTCAACCAGGAGCCCACTCATTCTGTTTATCATGTTTTCTTACCCTTAGCAAGCTGGAGTCAGAAGCTTCACCTGACAATCAGAGGACGATAACCGAGCCAGAGTAAACGATGCCACCTGCGTCCACAGGCATTCCGCATTGCTTGTTTCGACAACTCATCACGTTTCCATGCTTTTCAAGGTCGAAACAAAGCGCAACTTCATTAGGACTGTTTGTCCCACAGAATCGATGGCACCCTCAGACTAATTGGGGTCGTTTAAATACGTTTGAGATGGGCATTCGAACTTGAACGCAGAAATGGGAGTTTGGCGATTCGGCGCAGTTCTAGGCATTGGGGATAGCCGGTTGCCTCTGATTGGAGCACGGGTTTAGTTCAACTTATGAACCTGGTCCGAGAAACCAAGAACAGATACATTCTACCATCCATTTTAGAGCGGCTTAACAACTTTCAATGGCCAAAATTTGCCAAGATCTAGATTTCGTCTGTCTACCCGAGCTTCTGATGTTGAACTTTGAAGGTTCAACTACAGAGAGCGAGCACTTCGACAAAACCACTGACGATACATCAGTTCCATCCGGATGTCAGCGTAGACACCTATTAAAACGAATTTGATCGAGTGCATCGATTACGTGACACGCTCGAGGCCTGAACGGTGAATTTTAATCGGAGATGACACGTTCTTATAGTCTCGATGTAGAATAATTCAAGCTGCCGAGCTCAGCGAGTGAGAGACATCTAAACCAATAAGCATATGGAGGGAACTCGCCAGATAAGAGGCTTTCAATTTGGCTGAAGCCCTCTTCCCCCAAAGGATTTAGAGTGGTTCGACTATTCATGATCTGAATCATATAATTCGAATTGTAGGCTGGCGATCGTTTGTAGAGAGTTGGACTAAAGATTTGTGTGAAATTTGAATCAAAATGTAGTTCTTCGAGTGCTGTTTTCAACCTACAAAAGCTGTCTCATGTTTCAAGCTAATCCCATAGAAAGTTCGAGATTTGAGGTTCCATCTGATGACCTATTTTAAATCGCGGTCAACCAGAGTCGGCCCAGCTTCCAGGTGGAAGTCTGAAAAATTTTGAGTCTTTAAGGACATAATTTTTGTATGACGCTGCTCTAGCTATCTTCTTCTCGAGTCAGCCAATCCTATCTAACTGGCACAAGACAGAACGGAAATCTTTAGCAGTACACGTTCTTCGAGAGATAGAGAGGGTGCGAGATTTACGCGAACGAAGAAATTTCTATTTGAAGCGAGAAGAATGCGTCTCTAACAGTATGAAATCTGTGACTGATCATTACGAGATCTGAAACGAATAAAGACAACTCGCATTAATACTCAAGAGAGAGGGATATTTTTGAAAATTTCACATCAACATCCGGTGAGGAGCTCTCCAAGTGAGCGAGTCTCTGCCTGAAATCAGCCTATAAGTTAAGCTGTGCACTCTAAACAGCTCGATAAGTTTGAGATGATGTTGTCATTCGTATACGTGTTCAGCTATACTTTTACCAAGACTTTAAGCAGAGATGTTTGTGACAACCAAGTAGTTGTCTATGATGCAAGCAAAGGCTGATCACAACAACGATGATTGGCCGCGGTTTGTGGCAAAATCGTTGGTGCAGTATGCTAGTCCAACTTATGGCTCATTCGTTGGGCTGATGGGTGATAAGAGATAGTTTTGGCAGTTTGTTTCCTGTCATCGCGAGATCTCAGGATAAGCGGCAAGCAGATTTTATGAACTATTTGGAGATGATGAGAAGGTCTAAACAACTGGTTGACTATCGTCCGAGATGGAGATAAAAGAGCCTATTTGTGAGAATACTGGCCTGTTTGTCTGACAAGTAAGAGGCTCTTGTATCGCTGCGTTGGCGGAATCACAAAGCTACTAGCGATCTCAACATAAGTCATATAGATGTATCGAAGAGATGATGGAATATGACAATCTCAGGCAGCTAATTGCTCGTCTACTGCAGACAACCAATCTGGTTCGGCCCGACTGAGCTCAACTCTTGCCCAGCCACCATCGTCTATCTTGGAAACTAAACGAAGTTTTGCCATCCATGCTGGCGCTTTAGTTTGCGACAATGATAAGCGTGGGCAGCATCTACTTTTGTTCAACTAGATAAGGACGCTTTCTCCCGCTTAGTTATTGATTTGGAGCCGATTGTAGAGTGTGACAGAGTTTGCGATCGCGGTTCATATTGCAACTGGAGCCAAACGTCCACTTAATGGGATCAAGCAAAGTTGGTGTTTGTATAATACGATGCATTATGAGAATCAGTCTATACAAGGAGTCGCGTCCGATAACTTGACTCGGTATCTCGGGCAAAAGGCAGACGGGTAGCATGGTTTGTCGCAGCATAATCTTGCGGGCTAGGCGAGTGAGTGTTGCAAGCTAATAACTACGTCGGCTTGGACGAAAGATAAGATTCACAAGCAACTCTCAGAGGTGGAAAGATTCCAAATTGTCTGCTACAGCAGAGTCTATCGAGCAGCCAACAGTGCACTAGATCAAAATCGTAGAGGCGGTGCGGCTTTGTTTTGGCAGGATGCTCTAAAGTGATAGAGTTGTGACACATTTCATACTGACAGCCCACTGTCTGATCCAGGTGATGAACCATCGCGCTCCTGTTTCCACGCCAATTTATTGTTGAGCAGCTTCGAGACGAATGCCCGCGGCTATATGCCTGTTGATGGCTCATTAATCTCAACCAGCTGGATAGATGAGATGATCATAGGTTACAGCCACTCTGGTTGGATTTACGAGCTCAATGGCCCATGAGAGATAGGCCTGCTGTCGGTGGGCATCATGGATGGTGATTTTATCTTATTGGATAAATCAGCACGATGCGTCTGCTTTTGAGATTGTTCAATTCATGCATCGAGTGTTCGAGAGATTGATATCGATATTGATCTCTGCGATCAGTCCACCAAAAACAGAGTATCGCTGCGAAAATGCACAGGCAGCTCGATCGGAGCTGATTCGGGGCTGTTGATTTAAACTAAAGGTGTTTGACCACCTAAGTGGCCGCAAATTTCCTCAAAAGCTCAAGGTTCAATTATGCGATTTATAGTCGGATTGGAGCAAAGATCTCATTCGACATCACTCGAGCTTGAGCGCAAACATTGAAAAAACTGACAGCAGTCATTTGTTGGCATATCGAGGCTTGAAAGTTAGATTGGAGAGAGAAAGAAGAACAACCACAGCTACGAGATCACCCGGTCCAAGCGCTTAGATCGTGTTCACAAATCGGGTGATAGCAGTTGCTGTTGATTGATCGAGATTTAAAAATGTGAACCTTTCAGTCATGTAACATCAACCTGTTGAATCGGGTTGATTGAAGCTCGCGGACTTGCAGGGGTTTCGCCTGTTAGCTAACAAGCTGGCAGCAGTCAGAGTGGAGCCTTGCGAACAATTGGCTCCAATTGGCTGGCCACCACCATACTGGTATGCTCATCGTTAGCGCCAACGTTTGGCTTCTCGCGTCCAAATGGAATGGGAATTCTGGGTCGATTTAACTCCATAAATAGTTTACTAGTTTAGCCCATTCAGTGGCTTCAATGGGCAGATTGAATGCAAATGTGAATGATGGAAAGTAGGCGAGGAGGATGCAAAATGAGCACAAGCTTGTTTATATTGAATAGAATAGAGCATACTAGCAAGTTGGCTGGAAAGCAAGGCCTGTTAGGCACTTCAATTGAGTCAGTTTGAAAAGCAACACCAGCAACGCCACCAACAACAGCGGTCAAACGTGTTGTGTCTGGCCATTGTTTGCTCTTGGCAGGTAGAACTTTCTTTGGCGCTTCCATTACGGTATGTCAACGTGCGATATAAAGCTTCCAATAGAATGCCTACTCCCGTCCTATTTCTATTTCTGTCTCTAATTCAATTCGTCAGTAGCCGCCCAACGCAAAGGTGAACACCTAACGAACACCAATGCAAACCATTGTTCTCTATCTCTCTCCTCTTTCTAGCCCAAGAGACTGGCGAGAGAATCAGCGGCTCAAAGACGACATCTCTGCCAGTTTTGACAATGTTATTATTATCAGAATCAGCATTGTTTTTCCTCCAATATAACCAGTATATATGCCCTCCATCTAAACCAGATAGCTAGATCCCGGTAGAGGTGTTCACACGCCCTTCTCGCTTACCTAAACTAGCCGGCCAGCTCGTGCAACATAGCACACCCTTGTTAGCTTTCGATGCGATATCCTGATCATAATTCAGCCCAATATCGTTGAGCAACCTCTACACCGGCTCAATGTCACTCTTTGATGGCCTCGCCTTTGGCGCGGAGCAGCCTGCCAATTGGCCAACAGGTTTAGCAGCTCCAGCTGATACTGGACAGACCAAGGCTAGACAGGCAACCTATTCTGCTAACGGACATGCATTCGAAGAAGGCAATAGCGACGCGCGACGCCAGAAGGAGTCAGGTGATTTATAAGCTGAGGTTTGCAAACAAACCAAGCACTTGCGAGCCATCGAGGCCTCTCGTCAGTTGGCGCACTAGCGCCGATGGATTGAGTGGCGCGTCAATCGAGTTTAGCAAGCGGCTGTAGGCTTGCTCACGGTCGTTGCCGCCGCCGCCGCCGCCGGAGGGAGGCTTCGTGACGACTGCCTGACTCACTGAGAAACTAACAAAAGTTTGTGCAAACGCAAGAGGGATCTGGGTATTTGGGGAGACTGTTAGGTATTGCTTGGTGGCTGGCTGGCTGGCTGGCGACGTTTAGGCGCAGCCTGGGTGGTGGAGTGGCGTTGCGTTGCTTCGAGTGGCCGCTGTGCCGGCTGCCTCGGGCGTTCCGATGGCAGCCGGCGTTGCGGCGCAGGATTGCGCTTGCCTAGCGAGTAGCGCTTACCTGCCACTTTCTCTCGCCCGATCAAATCCGCGCGCAGCCATTGGAGCTTCAAGGGTAAAGATAGAGATAGGGCAGCAATTTGTTTTACGGATTCAGCGCGCTCATTTGGCGTGAAGATCGCGCTAGTCTCTGTTGTTGTTGTTTTCGTTGTTGCTGTCGTCGTTGGCGTCGACACCGATTGCGGCACCACTGGCTTCCTAGTCGTGAGCAGAGCACCAGGCGGCGAGTGACGGGCGAATTGGAGGCGGCAATGGAAGTGGCAGCAGCAGCAGCAGCAGCAGTAGACGGCGCCAGTAAACACTTGAACATTCGGACAGGTTTAGAGCTAAACAAGGCGCGCGGTAAGCGAGCTACGCCAAGTACGCGACCACTGCCGTTCCAGACGAGCGGCAAGGGTGCCAATCAAGCAGGAGCGACTCGTCCGCTCTTTTCGCCTCCAAGCGCAATTTCCAATTCTAAGCCACTAGGGCAACAGGTTGGCGGGCGCCGCACTTGGGCTTGCTTGCCGCAATTGGTGGGCGTAACTCGTTTGTAAGTCACGAGAGGCCACTGGGATCGCCTAGCCCGGCCTTGAATCTACGCTCAATCCTTTGGCGCGCGCAATCAGCAAGTCCGAGTGGAGCACTTGTTTTCCTTGTTTGAATGGGTCTGTTCTGGTGGGGCCGTTGCTGTAGCTGTTGTCATGGCGCCGAAATAGAGACTGAAGCGAGCCTGAGCCGGGCGCAGGCCTTGCGCGCTTTCAATGGCATTCCTTGCGGCCGCCCTGTGTGTTCACGGCCACCGAGCAAGGTGAACGCACAGGCTTGCCCGCACCTGTCGCGCCCTCCAAGCGAGCTCCAAATGGGCGCACCGCCAACTGCAAGCCTGATTGGCGATAATGGAGCCAGAACGGAAGCTGGCGCCAGTCCGGCTTCCTTGGCCCAATGTGGGCCACTTTTGCCGGCCCGCTAGCGAGCGCGGCCAAGAATAGTGCGAGCCATCTGCGAGAGAGGCGCGCTAGCTAGCGGACGGCCGGTGGTGCCACTTGAGAGGCAACCCAGCCGACTTGAAATAGGATCTCGGCCTGCTGGCCAGAGGGTTGCGAGTGTTGTTGTTTGCCGGCTTGCTTGTTTATCCTGGCTGGTGGGAGGGGGGGAAGGAGCGCGAGAGGGCCGGCGCCTCCCGAAGTTGCCGGCCCGAGTCCGCTACGGGAAGGGCCGGCGGGCCTCTCGCGCGGGAGGCTTGCGCGGCCACCAGCCTGCGAGCCATCCTCGTATACTAATGAGGCGCATGGAGGCCGGCCGTGAGATGAGAGGAGAGAGGAGGAGGCCATTTCCTACTCGGCTGTCGTCCAACTGCGTGGCTTTGGATCCGCCTCGAGCGGAGAGGAGCCAGGCCCACTTTGTTGGCCTGGTGGAGCGCTCGGTGGCTTTGAAACGAGGCCAGCGCGAGGACGCGGACGAGGACGCAGAGGGAGGGCGAGGCTTGTGTTTAGTTGCTGCCTTCCCTCCGAGACTCTGGAGAAGGGAAGCCAACAAAGAACAATATCAGCGAGCGGCCCTCGCACACTTTTAGCCCTCAGACAGGCCTTTGCGCTCAACCAGCGGCGGCCGCCAGTGGCCCGGTTAGCCCGTTTAGGCCGGCTCGGCGGATTGTTGCGCCAGCCATGGAAGTTCGGCTTGCGAGAAGCGACCGGCGCTCGCGGGCCTCGAGCGGCTCGGCTTTCGGCTGGCTGGCTGGCTGGCTGGCTAGCGAGCGTGATGGCCCACTGGCTGGCTGACTTTGGGAGCGCGCAAACAAGCTCGCTAACGAGCGACAACTGGAATTAGACTCAGACGCAAGCGATAAAATTGAATGCCAACGAGCGGCTCCCTCGCCCACTGGCGGCGGCGGCGGCCAGGCAGGTGAGCACGCGCGCGTGAGCCAGGCGGGCGAGTGCGCGCGCCCAGTGTAGGGGTTGGGGGCGAGGCTTGCTGGCGGCCAACGCTAAATTTGTGCCCGAGCGGATCCATAATAAGACTTGTTCGCCACTACCGCCAGCAGCGGCAGCGGCAGCGCCGCCGCCACAAGCAGAGGCAAGACAGCCGGGCTAGCTTGGCGAGCCCGGCACTGGGCTAGGCTGGTTGGTATTCAAGGTCAGCGGCTTGTTGCGCTGCAGCCGCCGACTCTGGCCGCCTGACAGGCGCTCGTGCTCGCCTGCGCCGGCTCGCAGCCCCCTCGCTCGCTGCTCGCACAAGCGGCAGTGGCGCAACAAGCGACGACGCAAGCGAGGCGCCACCGACAACAATAACAACCAGCAACGGCAACAACGACAACCAGCGCCGCTCTCGCACAGCGCCCAGAGCCGGCGGCTCGCGCAGGCGGCCCGCGCTCGGCGCCGCACTTCGCGCGCCCATCGCAATTCGCGAGCAACCGCCGCCAGCCATGGCAGCGGCAGCACTGTTAGCCTGAGTAGCATGGACTCAGGCGGCCCGCTGGTGAGGGCTAGGCAAAAGTTGTCCAACTTGCCAGTGCGCAAGCGCGCGGACTCAAGCCGGCCTGGCGGCGCCAAGGCATCGCCGCCGCTGCACTGGCGTCGGCGCCGCAGCGCCAGCGGACTGCACACACAAGCGCGCGCATAGTGGGCGAGAGGCGACTTTATTGTGGCTCGCTCGTTCGTTCGATCCTTCGTCTGGTTCGTTCGTTCCTTCGTTCGTTTGGCCGCTTGCTCGCTCGCTCGTTAGCTCGCCCGCTGGCTCGGCCGCTCTCGCTGAGACTGCTTGTGTGTGTGTGTGTGTGTGTGCGCGCTGAGAGCGAGAAAGGCAGCTCAAAAATAGTAAGCTCGGCGAGAGTGAGAGCGAGAGCGAGAGTGAGCAAGAAGGAGGCGAAATAGTGGCGGCAGTAGGAGCAGCGGCAGCAACAGTATGCAACAAGTTGCCTCCTATGCTTCCAACAGGTCCAGAATGAGCCAGAGAGTTAGAGGCAGCGAGAGCTAGACAGTTCCACCGCCGACCGGCTGACTTCTTTCTCGCCAGCCAACCAGCCAGCCCCTTCACGCAAACAAGAGGAGACGAGCGAGGTTTCACAATCGAGCCCGAGAGGCAGAATGGAGAAGTGAGCCGAGAGTGGCGAGAGATTCGCGGATTGATGTTGTTGTTGTTGTTGTCTTCGTCGTTCTTTGCCTCTCCCAAGACCAGAGCCAGCGAGCGAGCGGTCAGCGAACCAGACGGCCGAGGCGAAGAAGGAGGAGGAGAAGAAGTTTGGAACCCGATTGGCGGACGAGAGTAGGTTTGCGAGATCACTGGCACTGTGGCTTTGCGAGCATAGGAGCTAGTAGCTGTTTGTTCGGTTGTTCTAATATTATTTCTCTCGCTCTCAACCGACTCAATTCAGCGCAATCATCATCATTATTATTATTACTATTATTATTGTTTCACCGCAGCCGCCAATATTGTCATCATTGCTACCATCATTATTAATCTTATTATTTGTCGTCGGGTTGCAACTAACGAAAGTGAAGTGAGAGTTTTAAACGCCAACTTGGAGCCTAGAGAGGACGAACGAGCGCGTTTCCACCAAAATGGTTGTCCAACATCAACATCAGCACCAGCTACACGCGCACCAAGTCAACAACTATCACCAGCACCACCACTTTCCGCCCAGTAGCAGCAATAGCAGCAGCAGCAACAGTAGCGGCAGAAACAGCAGCAACAGCAACACCAGCCTCGGCTGTCTAGGCATCAGCGCAACAATCGGCGGCCCTCAAGCAAACCACCACTTCAATAATAATCACCATCACAACCAGCACCAAGTGCTCCACCAGCAACACCGAAGTCGCCACCAAACGGGCGCAAGCCTGGTTAATTCTCATTTTACACACAGCCATTTTAGCAACATCAGCGTCCCCCGAAATTCTCACAAAAATCGTCATCATCATCTTAATTTATCATCGTCAACTTCATCATCAACTTTATCCTCCTCGGCCTCCTCAACCTCCTCGGCATCGTCACTTTCGTCGCCAGCTAATTCGTCCCACTCCCCAGCAACTACGGCCGCTGTTGTGGCCGCCGCAGCTTCAGCAGCGGCTGTGGCGCCAGCTACGCCTCCATATCAACAGCACCACCAACATCACGCGCACCAGCACCACAATCAGCAACAACAAGTGTCGCAAAACTCATCTAGATATAAGACCGAACTTTGCAGGCCATATGAGGAGAACGGAACCTGCAAATATGGAGAAAAATGTCAATTCGCGCACGGACTTGGAGAACTTCGAACTTTAACTAGACATCCAAAGTACAAAACAGAATTCTGTCGCACTTTTCACACAACCGGCTTCTGTCCCTATGGACCTCGTTGTCATTTTATACATAACAGTAAGACAACGACCTCTGCAAGTGTAAGCCAGTCCATTGGCTCTCTAGGGAATTATGCCTCCTTTGAAAGCGCCGGCCACTCCACTGGGGGTTCGCCTTCAACTTCTCCAATATCCTCGGCGGCCTCCACTAACAGTGGCTGTAGCCCTAGCATTAACCACAACGGGACTCTACCAGTCTCATCTGCCTCCTCCATGGCGTCATCCTCATCCTCCTCCTCGGCATCATCATCCTCTTCATCCTCTTCATCATCATCATCCTCAAGCGCCTCTTGCACTTCCACTCCGTCCAATCGTCTGGTTGGCCACTCGCCACTTGACCCATACAATGCACTAACCAATCTCAGCGGCGACCATACCTGTTCAAGCAATAGAAACAGCAATAGCAATAGCACTGGTAGTCGAGCAATCGGAGAGGACTTTCAACATGTTGCAGCCGAAGCTCAGGCGGCTTCTCATTTCTCTGCAGCGCGGAGAAATGAGATCGAAGAAGTTTCTCAGCCAACAGGTTGCGCAAACGAAACCCAGAGGTTGTATTGGCTTCACTCTCACATAACTGAGGGTTCACGATGGCCGCCCGCAATCTGTGCCAGTGGACTCATCAGTGGCAGGCGAACTTGGCAGATGCAAGCCTAACTCTATGCAAGCGGGGGTTGCACACGCAGGCTTGCAGCTGTCTCTTTCTCCAGATGCTGCAACTAGTGAAAAGAAAGAGGAGAAAGGCCGTTGGCCGCCATTCGTCCTCTGGCTCGCCACCTCTTACCTTTCCAGTGACTCCTTTAAGCTCTGCATGGTCCCTCTTACCTGTTCCCTCGGACAAACGGGCGGACGAACTGCAGGCAAACCGAGGTAAAAGGTATGAGGCTAGCGGTTCGAGGCAACTTCAGGCTGGCAAAGGCGATCACAGTCTGTCAGTCAGAGTGCTTGCCGGCCAGTGGTCGGTTAGCAGCGAGTTAATACCAGCCACCGGCCACTGCCGAGCTTCGCAGCAGTCAAGTGCGCCGTAATGCATTCACATTCTCTTGACCTGAATACCACTCCAGGCGCAGATTGAACTGTAAAGCATGCAACAAACAACTGAAAGCTACGATAACGACTACCACCACTGCTACATCAAGCACAAAGAAACCAGCTAACCAAGAGCTTGGTGTGGTGATGACGCCGGCCGCAGTTCACAATTGTACAACTTTCACAATAAAGAACGAAAGGAGGCAAGCTTTCCACTTTAATTCATCGACGCTTGCTACGTTACTATTGCTACTGGGACTGTTGTTGTGGCTGCATGCTATTATTGGAGTCTGACTCGGAGTTCAGTTTTGTCCAGAGATCATCGTAATTCAATTCCCATCCTTTGAAAACGTTCAACTTGGACAAGTTAATCTTATAGAATGTCAGTTCTTGCGTTACTAGCCAGCGCTGCGGGCCTGCATCGTTGTTGATGTTGAGCCTACAAAGATGCGTCATTAGAACGTCCTTGAATGTATTGTTGATCTTCAAAAATAATAACCTCAGCTCATCAGGAGGCAGAACGTCTTGGATATTGTCATGCAGGCGCATCAGATGTTGAGCCACAGCACTGAATTGTGGAGATGGAACTGGAGGCCTCGCCTCCCACTCCTGTAACTGCAAACTAATCACATCCCTCACTATCGAGTTAACTCGCTCTGGTATCTTGGCAGCATGGTCCTCGTAAGATAATTTAATTTCATCGAAACGTCTCAATCGATTGTAGTCGGGTAAAAGCTGTGAAAAGTGCCGATGAATGGCAGGTATCAATAGGATTATCAATTTAAGGCTTCGTTGCGAAACAACTAAGCTTCTTGTTGTTATAGTTTTCAATCCTGCTACTTGTATAGCACCAGCACTGTAAACCAAATGATATGTTTTAGAATTGTATAATTGAAGAATCTTGAATAAATGTTCCAATATCTCATCACTTAGAGGTTTGATTTCTTGAGCGCATTTGCAATAATCGATCACTATTCTAGCTAAGTTTATCACAGAGTTGACGATGACATACGTGCTGCCACCAGCCGATACGTAATTCAGCTTCCTAACTTGGCTCGGCTTTAGCTGGTTAGTGGTCACATGAAGAGATGATACAGTCTCTGGATTGGTGTTGCCTGATCCGTTTGATTGATACTTGTTTAGATTTTCTAATTCTATGTTCGAGATGGCATCACTGGGAGCTCTTGAATGTTCTCTAGAACTCTGACCTGATTGCGAATGATACTGCGAATCTAGAGTATATGTATCGCTGATGTTCAAATTCTCATCAACTAACATGCTAACTAGTCGTTGGAAGTCATGAGGGACAGATTCAACCATTTTCCATTGTTCTATATCCAAAATTGACTCAATCCGTTTCTTACGTTCTTCATGAAACTTGATGACAAACTTTTCAAGCGCCACAAACTCCTGATGCATCATTGCTCCGATTTCTCTTTCAATCTCAACTAACTCAGACTCTAAATGTTTCAAACAAGACACTCTGGGTAACTCTTTGCGTAGCTTAGCCCGGGATTTGGCGATCAGTTCCAAGGCTCCATTGTAGTCGGAAGTGGATAACAGCAGTTGTATCATAGGTGGTACCTTGCACATTTCGGCTATTCCCTTGAGTGTATCGAGTACAGTTTGGGCATTATTTCTCGACTTACTCAATTGAATATTCTTCATATTGGGCATTATCAAGGTCTCATTCAATTTGGAACATTTGCTCCTCAGACTAGTCACGCTTTTGATTGCTAGCGATAGTTCATCCATTACAGAGTCTACTGATGACATCACTTGAAAGAAATCCCCAGAACGGTTGCTTATCTGACTTGCCAGCCTTTCCTCAATGATATCCAGGTAGTCGGTTAGTTTTTGTTGCAGGTCTTTGAGTTGGCCCTTAGTCAGCAGTCGACCGAAATAATCATCATCCTCTTCTGGCCTAACATGTTTCTGCACATACCCTGAGTTCACTGTGGAAACCACTTTTGTAAATGTGTCAAGATTTGATAAATCGAAATCCTCTGACATGAATATCTCGGGCACATCAATTTTATCTTGCTTTTCTCGATAGTTGTCTTCATTCTCTCTCAGCTGAGCCTCAGTTTTAGCCTCAATTTTCTTAATTTGCTCACGCTCCTCGAGTCTAACGACGTAGTTGGCGAGTTTGGCTTTAATATCAGAGTCCTGCTTGCCTCGCATTGTTGGTCTAGGGCGTGAGAAACTCGAGAATGTATGATTCCAATCGCGCCTGAAGACATGATCATATTGTTTACTGGGATCAACTAATGCTGACACAATATTTTGAGCCGAATTAGTTATGTTCCAGCGCGTTGAATTATCCATATGATGCCTTGACCTAATCACGAGTTGTCATATTGGTGCTATTTAGTATTATTCTGGTAGATGCCGACCAAACTCGATTAAAACAGCCCATGTTATTATCAGCAGGTAGGAGATTCGATCCCGGAAGGATACTGTATGATCACACGAGTACACTCTCCTATATGGCCTGATGGTCTAGTGGTATGATTCGCCGTTCGGGTCGGTGAGGTCCCGGGTTCAATCCCCGGTCAGGCCCATTTTTTGCGATGATTTGCATTGCAATTCATTCATCAATACTCCGAAACCGGTTTGTGCCCACTTCAGAGGAATTAGCGAGCGCAGGTATCAAGGATATTTCCTGTATCACTGAATATCAATCGAAAAGAACAATTAATACGATCCCGCTAAGCTCTTTACACCTTTCTGGCACACAGGTGGGCGTGTTGCGAGTCGGGCTGTAGGAGACCACTACGCACAATCAATCAGCTGACTCATTGTTTAGCGACAAACTTATAGATATAACAGTGCTGGTATTGCATAGTTATACAATCACAGATGACCCGACTATCATTATCGAGTCGTCGAGATGGGTCTTATCACAAGTCGGCTTAATTTTGAGAATTTACAAGCAGACAGACGAGGATCTCAGCATGACGAAACATTTTATAGTTATGCGTCGAACAAGAACTGTTTCAGCAACTACTTTGTAATGGGAGGCGAACGATTTGAAGTGAAGGATCCAGACTATCTGTTCGGCGACAACTGCGACCTGAATTTCCTCAGTTGCACTAAACCTAATTCATTCCCCTACAAACAAGCTCAGAAAGATCTATTGGCTAGCTTGAATACAAAACAAAGAGTAACAAGTAAGGTTTCTAGTCGAGTTCAAACACTTGGCTCCCAGATAAATATTCTGGCCGGCCGTGGTCGAACGCATTCCTCGAGAAAGCAAGATGCCCAAACTCAAACGTTACATGATTCTAAAGGGACCTCCAAAGGCATAGAATCATCACGACCGCTGGTACTGTTTGTAAATATCAGAAAGGAAACTTTGCGGTTAGTCAAAGCTTCAACAGTTTGTACAACTGATCGTGATTCAAATAGCTTAAAAAGCTCAAACTCTGTACACGTCATCGAACAAATAATACCTAGTGTTAGTAGGTCAGCTGTGGAACATTCAACGCTGAAATGTCTTGATTCGTCAGCGTCCCATCTCCAACCCCAAACAAAGAATGCAAGCCGGCAGCTGGTATCGATGTCCACGGACAGAAGACCGAAGAATTTATTTCCATATCACAACGAAAATGAAGTGTATATAAACGATACCACGGCGACGTCTGACTCCTCAACAAGAAATGTGGAACCTGATGTTGGCTCTTTATTATCTGCGATCTCAAGTAGTAGAAGCGGGTATACATCTATGAAAGAGGATGCAAATCGCACTGACAGCGATGAAGAAGAATTCAAAGATGCCTTGAATGATACAGCAAACCTCTCCATCCTAGATGAAGACGACGATGATAATAGTTCAGAAAAGACTCAGCAAAAAAGCTCATTGCTGAGAGAAAGCAAACAGATTACCTTGGATACTCGTGATGCAAAGACTGCAATAGGAACTCGGGACAATATAGACGTAAGCAACTTTAGTGATATCAAACCAATTATAGCTGATGGTAGCTGTGATGGTGACGAAAATTTAATCAAGTATTCAACTCCGAGGAGCGAGAGACGAGCGGTGAACTCATCGAGCAAAGGTTCAGATTCACTCCTCAAAGCAACCAAGACTGCACAAGAGTCGTCAGCAAGTAGGGCCTACAATATTGAGTTCAATTTCGACGCAGAAGTCGATTGTTCTATCAGGATATTCTACTTCTGTACGAGAGAGATAACCTCAAATGGGATAACTTACAAACCTAAGCATCCAACCTACAGGTCCAAAGTATATCACTATAAAAAAGGTATAAACCAAAAATTTGAACAGCAAGATCATACTTTTCAACCTTATTTGTTTGATGAAGATCTGCTCATTTACAAACCTCTAGACGCAGACGGAAACTACAATTCCGGTGCTGTTTTCCCCATTGTGATCCACTGCGCTGCCCTTGAAGGCCAGACACCAAGACAGTCGCACTCTCTTGTTGCAACAATAGAGAGGAGCCAACTTGACGATAGCTATTCCATCAAACCATTGAAGCAGTTAATATTTGCGGATGGCGTTCATTATATATTGCAGGACATATATGGAATAGAAAATAAACAACTAGCTGCGAACCCCTCGCATCGGCTGTCTAATACCAAAGATGGGTCAGACGCCGATTCAAGGATCAAGAACAAATCGAATTCATTGCAATCGAATCTGAACCGAAGCAATCTCAACCTTAGCGATAGTGTCTCCATTGCGAGCTTGACAAGTGTGACATGTTTAAGTAGACAACTTCGAGCAAGTCATGGTAGCAACCATTACAAATCATCAACAGGTGAGAATGCTTTTGAATGCGTGATTTGTATGAGCGAGGAAAGAGACACCATGTTGTTGCCATGTCGACATCTTTGTCTCTGTAGTTCGTGTGCTCAATCACTCAGATATCAGGCGAGCTCTTGCCCCATCTGTCGGTGCCCCTTCAGAGCAGCGCTCAATTTTAGGCCTGTCCCACAGCGTTCTCGTCCGTCAGCATCCTCAGCCAAGACAAAACCACTTGTCTCTGCATCAACCCCTGCTATGTCCGCTAGCCCGACGAGAGCTAAACATGATAATCAAAATCTGAGCACGGAAAAGGGTGATAACGTTTCAAGGAAGACTCATCAATCAAGGCCAAATGACGAGTGCGTCAAGTTTGAGGACGAAACAAGGCGAGAGAGTGTAACGACCTCAACGACACCCTTGTTGTCGCCCCCACATGACGTATATGTCAACATGGACGGTATTTGCTGTGAAAACGGTGGCGCAGCTTCCTCCCTGGTGCCAGAGAGCTCTAGCGGCCAGTCAAACTGTGGAGTTGTTGTCATAGTCCAGAGTGGCTCAAGATCAGTTTGCAACTCACGGGCTGAAGACCGTGAGGTTGGGAGCATGTATGAAAATGGAAGTTTAGAAATGAGACCTTTGAATGTGTCCTGGACCAAGAGCCCTTCTTCTCAATTGCCTCCCTGACGAGAGGCTTGTGAAGAGTCTTGAATTGAAAGTCGCGCCTTCAATCCTGCTTCCATCTTCTCAGCTCAAGTGAGTTGAGTGCTACAACTTGCAAGATCCTAATCATCTTGCCATGCGAGACACTTGTGCGCCTATTCAACGAGCCTTCACATGGTCTTATGCACCTTACAATAAGACAGCCGACGAGTTGGGTGGGAGTATATTCAAAATTTAACTTTATTTCAGCCGAACCTAATTTTTTATCACAATTTCTTCGGTAAATTTAAGCTCAATAAACTAATCGAATTAGCCCAGTCAGCTCACTAGCTTGAAATCGCAGCCGTATCTTCTCAGTAGCCGAGTTCTAAAGCCATGGATACAGAAAAGTCCTCATTAGATAAACTTCGAACGCGAAGTGTGGTTGTGGCTGACACTGGCGACTTCGAGCAAATGAGCAAGTTTAAACCTACCGATGCAACCACCAACCCCTCGTTGATTTTGCAGGCCGCCCAAAAGCCTCAATACGCCGATTTGATAAACGAAGCCATAAAGTTAGGCAACAATAAGCTCGACGAGACGATGGACTTGCTATGCGTGCTATTCGGATGCGAGATACTCAAAATCATACCTGGTCGAGTTTCAACTGAGGTTGATGCTCGACTGAGTTTCAATGTCGAGGCTAGCGTAGCAAAAGCGCTAAAATTGATCAAGATGTACGAGGAGCGCGGCGTGAACAAGGACAGAATTTTAATCAAGCTGGCTTCCACTTGGGAGGGCATCCAAGCTGCCAAGATTCTTGAAGGCCAACATGGAATCCATTGTAACATGACTCTACTATTCAGCCTTGCTCAAGCTGTTTGTTGCGCTGAGGTTGGTGCCACTCTTATTTCGCCATTTGTCGGCCGTATCTACGATTATTATCAGGTTAAGAGTTACAAGAATCCTTTCGATGATCCCGGTGTTCAGAGTGTGACGAAAATTTACAATTATTACAAGAGACACGGTTACAAGACTGTTGTAATGGGCGCCTCATTCAGGAACACAAGCGAGATTAAGTGTTTGGCCGGTTGCGATCTGCTCACCATTTCGCCCGCTTTACTCAAGGAGCTGGACGAGGAGTTCGGAGTCGATGTTCCAGTTGTTCTCGAAGAGTCGCAGGCTAAGACAATGGACATAGCTCGACTGAGCTTCTCCGAGGCCGAGTTCAGGTACCAGATGAATCAGGATGAGATGGCTCACTTTAAGCTTGGCGAGGGAATCAGGAAGTTTGTGATTGACCAGGAGAAACTGGAGTCACTAATCAAGGCTAAGCTTGCCTGAGTCGGCAGCGCCGGCTTGCGGGTATTTTTATTACACCTTTTACTTTTGTTACACTTGTTAAAGGTTCAATGCATTTTGTTGGGGATTTCAAACGGGATGCGTCACAGGCGAGCTCGATGGTGGCTCAGGTTGGCTGGATTGGACGTGCGCGCCACTGTCGGTCAGAACCGTCCAATTAGTAGTTTCAGGCGGAATTGAATACAGGTAACCTGAGCCGTGGGGAATAAAAACAAACGTACATACGCACGCTACCTGAATCTCTGTCTGGCGCTGCTGCGCGCTTTGCCGGGACCGCTAGCGGCTTTGGAAAATCTCCTTCATGATAACGTAGTCTGCAATGTAGGCTGCCTGTCTGACTAGCTCGAATCTGGCGGGATTATAATCCAAGTTCATGAACAACGAGCAGCGTGAGCTCGCTGGCAGCGTGTTTGCGAAGTAAAGCAGTTGCTCTAGCACCTTTTCGGTCAAGCATCCGCCCGGCCTGTTGAATGGCGGCAGCTCGATCGTGTTGAAGGGCTTAAAGACGTCGTAGCGTTTCAGGACCTTCGTCGGATGTTCGGGCGATAGTTTGGTTGAAGCAGCAAGGTGCTCGCTCGGGACAGCGTTGAGGGCTTTGCGGACAACCGGCTGTTTGGGGTGGACCTGCGGCAGTTTCTTTGAGGCTTCTAAGCCGAAAATGGGGCCAGAAAGGAGGATGGAGGCCGATTTAGTGGGCGCGTTCAGTCTTCTTGCCTCCCTCCTGTCTCTGGCGCCGTTTTTGGGACAATAGCTCGCAGTGTGCTGACCGACAACCCCGCACTTGGGACACTCGTACTGCTTAAGGACCGGGCAGGTAATAAGGTCGTTCTCGTCCTTGAGCTTGTGGGTTCGATAAAAGGCTTCGAGTTCTCCGTTTTTCTTGCAGAAGGCACAATAGATCTCGCCGTTCGGCTGGTCTGTGATGAATCTGTTCGCCATGGTGAGGCCCACTTGCTTTGGATGTCTCTTGAGCTCGCTCACTGGATGGGTGGATGGATGGATGCGGGTTTGGGCGGAGCGCGAGCAAGAATGGGCGGACGGCAGCGGCCAATGAAAAGCCGCCGACGGCGGACAGAGTCGAGCGACTTGGACTCGGCTCATCTAGCAGCTTATCTTTCGGCCGACTGCGCAATCAATGCGAGTTCCTTTCGAGTGGAAGAGCCAGCGTCTGGCGCCACCGGCTGTCTAGACGGCTGGCGCCAGCGGAATCAGCGGCGAGGAGGCGCAGGGCCAGTGCGCGCTCCTCTCGCTGCAACTGGCCGATTGAAGGCGCCGCGAGCTGTAAAACGAGCGCAAACCAGCAGGCCTAATCCTGAACAAACTACCAGAAACTACGGAGAGATCTTTTGCAGACGAGAAAAAGGTTTGATTTGGAGAAGCAAAGTTTAACTGGCTCAGCTGGGGCCAGGCAAGTCGCCGGCGCACAAGCCACTCGAGCCGAACCAAACGCTCGCCCAGTTTGCTCGTGCACTCTCGCTCTCTTGCATCCCCTTTAATCCATAGGTCTCATAAATATCGCACCCACAACCACGAGCCCTCGGCCAGCGAGTGCGAGCGTGGTTGCTGCTGATGCTGATGCTACTGCCAGTGCTGAGGTCGCTGCCTCTGGCTGCTTAGGCGAGAGGATCCTAACGGCTCCGGTCAAAGAGAGCCGTCATCGTCATCCCTGCTCATGCTGCTATCGGTCGCGAATGAAGGAAGTTGTTGTGAAATTGGACGGTCGAGTTGGACATCTCGAGCCATCTGACGTCGATGCCAACAAAGAGATCATTTGGAAATGGGGGAACCTTGCAACTGTCGATGACGAAATAATTGACCTGGTGGCCGCGGAAGCCCTTGATCGCGTCCCTGAGTACCTGTGGGTTTTGGATGTTCCTGCAATAGGCCACCACCTCGGCCCTTGGCTCCAGCGAGTACGCGTCGCTGGCCAGGTACCTGGTCAGTCTGCGCGCCCTTGGCCCGCGCGCCAGCCCCAGACCGGCCGGCTCTTCGTGGTTCGCGAGCCGCGAGGAGGGCGCGTGGGCGCCGGCTACTCCAACCTGTGGGCGCTCGTGCTGAGCGGCAGCCGCGCTGGGCTGCCTGGCTCTGTGGCTGTTGGGCGTTAGCAGTTGGCGGCCGCTCGGCGCGGGATGGCCAAAGGATGATTGGTGGTGCTGCTGCTGTTGCTGGCCGACCGGACTCTGGGTGGAGCTGGGGCTGGTCGAAGTGTGTCGCGAGTGGATAGCGCGACCGGCAGCGGCTGGCCGCTCGCTTAACCTTGAACTGTTGGCGGCGGCGGCGCGACTTGTTGACATTGGCTGCAGCTTCATTGTGGTCGAGGCTGCTGCCTGCGCCGTGATTGCCGGCCTCTGGGGAGCTCTGGTGGTGCTGCTCGCGGGCGTGCTCGCGCCAAAGGAGCCGGATGAAGCCGGAACCAGAGTCGGCGCTGGTGCCAGCGTCAGCATCAGTGGCGGTGGCGCCGGCTCGACAGGATGCGGAGCGCGCGAATTTTGGCGCGCGACGCCAACTGTGCTGGCCCGATGGGAGATTGTTGCTACCGTCGTCGGCCAGTCTGCCGCCGAGCTGGCCACTGGTGTCGAATGACTCGCCGGCAATTGTTCGCTTTGACTCGTGGATTTGGGTTGCTCGGCGGCGGCGGTGGTCTTGGTTTCAATGTTGGCCAATGAAACTGGAGCTGCGCTTGTGCTAGAAGGTGGCGATAACTCAGTTGTTGTTTGCGGCAATCGGACCTGGCTTGCTGGTACGCCAGTTGCCACGCTTGCGGGCGCACCGACGCCGGACTTGGTCCAGTCTGGCGGAACTGTTTCCCCGAAAGTTGTTGGTATGGCAGTGGTAGTGGTGGTGCTATCGGTAGCGGTAGTGGTGGTAGTAGTGGTGGTGATGGTAGGGCTAGTAGCAGTTCCGGCCGAGGATATCGTGGCGGAAGTCAGCCCCGGCCCACTGGTCGAGCTCCATCGATCAATCGCTGTTGATATATTGGAGGTCTCTGTTTGTGCCATTGTCATGGGCACCGGAGTAGAAATGTTTGCTTGGTTTACAGAAACTTGTTTGTCCTGTGGCGCGTCGAGCTGCTTCTGCTGCGATGAGTTTGACTCGCCAACCAGAGCTGAGAGAGGCATCGGAGTTTCTGTTGTTGTGCCATTGAGAGCGCCGTCCATGGGCGTTGTCGGTGGTTCATTTAAGTTACTGGAACTGACTGCTGGGTAATCCAATTTAAAGTTTGTCATGTTGGACGATGCTGAGGGCTCTGAGTGCTTAATGGGGCTGGCTGCAGTCGATTCAGTTTGAGAAACTCCCATTGTAGACTGGCTCGTCTCATGCGCCGCCGACGAGCTGCCCGAAAAGCTGGCCCGGCTCTTCTCTAGATCGCTGGTAGTAGAGAGACTTGGGCTCGCGACCTCTGTTGTTGGTGGGCTCTCGCTCGAGCTCGTGAAAGTTATTGGCACTGCAGTGATTGATTCAGGTGCTGGAGTGGTTGTAGTTGTTGATGGTGACGACGATGTGATTGGCGTCGATTCTTGCTGGGTAGTTGGGATGGCCAGAGTTGTCTGGTAGTTGGATGTGGTTGGGGTTGTTGTTAGGGCATCTTGAGTGGGTTTAGAGCTCTCAGTAGTCGAGTTCGAAGTGTGTGCAGATCTCTGGTTTTGGTTAGCCGAATTATCAGGCTCAATTTTGGGCGCAAGTGTTGTGGCGGGTTCGGTAGGAGTGCTGGTTCTAGTGGGACTCGAAGTTTTGGTTTCGTCTGAGCTAATCGTTGCAGGACTTGTCGCAATACTTTCAGCCAGTGTTACTCGGGATTCAGTTGACGGTGAGGAAGGTGGGCGTGTTGTTGTAAAGGTGGTGCTGGTGGTGGTGCTTGTGGGCGTAGTTGGGTTTGAGGTTGTGGGCGCCAGAGTCGAGCTCTGTAAGGTCGTTATACTGATACTCTCCGTTGCTCGTGAACTGGGAGGTGCAGAGCTGGAGATCGAGCTGGGAGGTGGGGCAGGAGCAGCTGTGCTTCTGGCCATAACAAGTGGCTCTGCAAATGGAGTTGTAATTGCAGACGAAATCTCGTAAACCTCCTCCTCTGCCTCCTCCTCAGATTCAATGTTAGAGGCTGGGTTGTGGTAAAGACACGTGCATGGGTGGATACTAGCCTCTGGTGGACAAGTTAATGAGTAGGCAGCCAAGCGGGCCGATTTGACTAGAGGCGCACTGGTTGATGAACTTGCTGCTGAGGCCATTTTTGTCATCAAATTGAACGGACCTGGCGCAGCTTGAGCGACAAAGGACGCTCCAGGAAGGCGGTGATCTAGCACACAAATCAACACCGAATATAATGTTATCAAGTTCAGCAGCATGCCATGATATTGTTTGCAACTTGTTAAACTTGATAGGGCTGATTGAGGATATGGCGATGGACTTGGGCTCATCTGCTGCCTTCTTTTCCTTCTTCTGCGTTTACTCGCTGGTTTCATCGCGGTGACACTTATTCTTTCTGCAAATTAATATCATTGAGGCTGCTTACCTGATAGAATGAGTGCTCCTATTGATAGACTTGCAATGATTCGTAGCCAAGGAATGAGTTTTAGATGAGAGCCCGCTCGCCACCAACCTGCGTTCGTCCAGGTGTCCAGCTCTTTGTTATTGTTTGGTTGTGTTACCGACCACCTCTATCGGGTGGACCAATGCGTTTACAATCCGAAACGCTCTGTGAAACGAGATTCCACTAAGGACCAACAGCAGACTAAGCCGATGCTGGTTATGGTGGAAAGAGCGAGTATGATTTGGATGTGGAATGTAAGCGCAGGGGTCGTGATGGGAGTTCGGTGAGCACAGGTAGGGGGTGGAAGTCGGACATTCGCAGAAGCAACAAGCGGAGATTTATGAAAACATTGTGAATCTGGTTGAGTGGAGTCATATGGCTTAGAATGGGCAAAATCAAGGACAACCGCACATTCAAATGCAGAGGTCGGTAGAATTAGAGCAGCAATTCAAATGTAGAGAAAAGATTTGAAGTGATTGATGACTAACTACCCCCAGCTACTGATACTTTAAACACACTTCATTTTATACGTAACTCGATCTCCGATTACGGTCCATGTCTCTAAGCTCATTCATAACATAGCTTTGTAGATTCAATTCATATTAATTTGTTATTGATTGTTACTACATTTATAATATAAAGAATGTGGCCAGTAGCCCCGATTTCTTCAGAATCTGGTCTCTCTTTCTCTCGACGCTTGTTCCTCGTTTCTTCTTGCTCCGTTCCTACATTAAGCTTAGATACATACTTGAGATCAAGCAAAGTACATGACCTTAGTAGTATCCGCGTGCACCGTTACAGCTCGCGTCATGGCAGTTACTGTCCTATCGTCGCCATTGGCACCAGAGTGCGACGAGCTTTCGCCACTGTCGTGTTCTTTCTCAACCAAATGGTATCTTGCTCTGAAGGCAACCAGATGAGCGTAGTAGGCTGGCGCCGGTATAGAGACTGAACGCGTACAACGAACATAGGTGTGACACAACTGATATGTTAGGCATTGCAACTCGTCCGCACTAAAAGTATTATCGTCCCACAGCACGTGGTAGTGCGAAGGCCGCGACGTCCCCTGAATTCCGGAATGCGAGCACAGGTAGAAGTCAAATTCGGTTGGATGAGTGATTCCCACGTCAACAGTTGTTCCTGCTGGTATGTTGCCTGATTTGCCGCATTGATCGTTCTTGCTAACACTGAATAGCCGAGTGTGGTGTCTTTTTTGCACCACGATAAACGTTATTCCTGGCCTGTAATCTTCTTCGAGCAAGAAACAAGCTTGTCTAACAGCCAACAACTCATGCGCCAGCACTTGGTTGAATTGACCTTCAGAGACACCATCGCGATAAAATATAATCCGATTAGGCTTGAAGCGAGTTGATTTGTAAAATTGTAATAGCAGCTCTTTAACCATGGACGCCAAGTCTTGAATCATGTCTTGGCGGTGCTGTTGAACTCTGACTGTGGCTGCGTACCTACTTGGATGGGCGTCCATTGAGCCGACACAAGCGGCGATCGACGGCTTTTTATTGTCGCCAGCTGGCGGGTGCGTCACATCTGCACCTAGGAAGATCACTGGCTCGTTGAATACTTTGGGCCTAATGCTTGGCACCAAAATACTATTTATCCCGCCCAATTTGACGTTGATCTTTAAGCATAAATTGGATAGAGTCTGAGGTGACGTCTTGTTTACGTTTTTGGCTTGCACGCACTGTGTTGCCATTCCGAGAACTGTGTCGCCAACTCGCTTGACCTCAGCATACACTGGTGTTTTACCTGGTAATATGACTACTATTAGCTGTAATCCAACGAATGTTGCCTTCAGGTAACGGAACATGGGCTCAACCTGGTCTGGCCCGGTGGCGTATTTGCAAAAACATGGTTGACCTGATATTGGCATGCCAGCGTCATTTGATATCTTTTGTAGTTGTTGAGTGAAGTTGCGGATGGCGTCGTCGCGGACTGTCTTGGACGGCGCAAAGCAGGCAATAGCCCAAACTCGTATTTCAACACCGGTATGGAACTGCTTACCTCGCATGTCCCAAACTCCTTGTATTGGAACTGCTTGTTGCTTAGTTCTGCCCCCATATTGGAGCCTTGGAGCAGGTAAGACTCTACCTTTCACCTCCATCATAGTTTGTGAGATCTGAAGATCGAACTCTTTGACGTACGGGTCATTATTGAAATCAGCCTTGTTGACGAGATTGGCGATTTCGCGTTCTCTATCAGGCGCGCTTCGTGCTGTTGCGCGTATCATGGTCGATGTTTGGGTATCGGTGAGCTTTTTGATACAACGTTGGCCACTAACTATATTACAAACTTCCAACGGCAAGTAAGTGTGCTTATGCTCTTGTCCAACTTGCAAGCAAGGTAGATGTGGATACTTGAGCTTGAGTTTATATTTGTCGAAAAAGTATTTAGCTACAGTGCATTCCACTGTTTGGCCATTCTCCAACTGTAACGGGAAGCTTTGCATTTGAGCCGCCCGTCTTGTTACATTGCAAACTCTATATTTGCGTCGCATGCTTCCACAATGAGTGATTTCGATTTTCAAGCCCTTGATTTCTTTAGTGAACTTTACACGATGAGAATCTGTTAATGGTTTGCGACTTTCGTTCAAATTCGGTACCTCCAAGACTTCGCACATAAATTCGATGACTGGTTGTGCTTTGTAGAACGCAGTTGCTGAAACATCAATATTGAGAGTCATCTTCCATTGAGAGGGACGTACAGATTGATGGAAACCGAACCAAACCTCTCGGCCGCCACCAAGCGCATGCGAGTAGCCGTCTGGGGATGAGAAAAATGAGCGGCCAACTGGAGTATAGGTCATTGATGGCAAATGGCGCATTACAACATCTAAAGCTTGAGTGGCATCGAAGGGAATAGTTCTAGAGTTTCCCTCTAAAGCCAAATCAAGAGCGTTCAAACTAACTTGACTGATCCATTTGATTGAGACACGAAAAACTCGGTCCTTGCCCTCGCCTGGTAGTGTCACTTCTAAATCAAATTTCTCCCTTCCAATGAGCAGGTCGTCTTTGGTGTATAAATTTTTTCTTCCATCAAAGACTGGCCTCTGTTGGCCAAAGATCTTTGGGAAGGATGAGACCATTGTCTCAATAATTTCGCGATTGATTTTTCTTGGACATTTATCTGGAGTGATGGTGACTTCATACAAATGTAGAAAACCGCGTGGCATGCAAAGGGTAAAATGGTTGGCTCTTAGCGAAATTGGACGGCCCTCAGTGCCGAAACTTGGCCTAGCCGGACTAATGAATTGGGGCAGCGGAACGACCTGGCCCTCGAACATGGTCGTGGATGGTGGTGGTTGTGGTTGTGCCATGACGGCGGTGTTGCCTTGTGGATCAATCTTGGCTGCTTTTGCTGGCCGCTAAGCCGCCGCCGTCTCGCTTGGTGAGAGAAATTGAATTTAGCCGACAGGGGTCGGCTGTCGGCTAGGCAAGTTTGTTGTGTGATAAATATGCCTTTATACAATTATGCTTTGGTGGCCAAGTAAGTTGGCGCTGTCTGCGTGTCCCTGGCTGGCCCGTTGCGAGTCGCCCGCCCGTTTGCCCTCCGTCCTCTCTTCTCCTGCAGCCCCTCTGTCCGGCCGCCTCAGTCAGTGGGCTCAAATATGGTTGCTCGAGCAGTCTGCTTGCTGGCGCTCGGTATTATTATAATATTTGTTTTAATATTATAATAATAACAATAAAAGAATGGTGCCGATAGTGCGGGCTGGAAATACTGCCATAGAGTTAACACAGGGCGACACGAATGGCAAATTTTTCATTCCTCGTATCATGGTTGTTCGTTTCGTGCGCTGCCGCCGCTTGCTGGGCTAACAGAGGAGCAGCGGCAGCGGCAGCAGTGGTGGCGGCGGCGGCAGCAGTTAGCAGCGCCGCCGCTCTTTTTCCCTGCCTATTCGCTTCAGTTTTAGTTTGGTTCAGACGAGGGGGGGGGAAGCGAGAGCCCGCGAGTCTGCTCCCTCTGCCGCCACCAGTGGCTGTGGTGGCGCCGCCGCCGACGCTGCTCCCTCCGACTTCAGCCTGCCTCTGGCCTGGAGCGGCGGCCGTCGTGCAAACAGGGCGCCTTAGTCAGCCAGCCAGCGCGAGCGAAGTTTCAGCGCCCAGAATGGCGCAATGAGCAGCCAGGCCAACCAACGAGTCAGAGAGCGAGAAAGAGGTTCACTCAAGGCTCTTCAGTTCAGAATTGCCGCCCAGCAAGCGCGCGCACACTCACTTCTATGTTGGTGGTGCCAAAAATCCCTCTTTCGCGCTCGCTCACCCCGAAATTCTGTTCCTCGATAGGAATTTTAGCGCACTTATTCAATGAAACAATGTTCATTGCGCCACATAGACCAGGCCCGATATAACCCCATTCAAGCATGAACCAGCGCGCCAGTACTCTTCTATTCAAAACCGGGTCGAGCAAATCCCTGAAAAATTTTACCCCATCGATAGCATCCATTGGGTCTCGAGGGGGGGAAGTTCGCTAGGCAAACTTTCGCCTAGTTTCCACTCTATAAAACCCGCATGGGTGCCAATTGCAGGTGATACTCTTCGCTCGCCTATGTCTATCAAGTTAATCAAGTTAGTTACTTGTCGAGCTTTGTCTGTTTATTCTTTCAATTTTGCGAACCATATGGGAAATCAATAAAAGTAAATGGTTGTGGTGGTAGCTGGCCACCGCGCGTCCGATCAGTTTTGATGGACGATAAAAGCGAATGTGATAGAGGTTTGCTAGCCATTTAGGCGGCGAAGGGGGGGGGGCATAGTTCGAGAAAAGTTGATCTGACCGGTGTTGCCGATAGTGTTAAAAGTGCGGCCCAACAAGAACATGTTGAGAATTTAAGCGAAAAGTGTTCTCTGTACAAGGGGATCCCACCATCCTGACATCATTGTACCTAGATGCCTTCATTGGCCGTCCCCGGTATCTGAGCTCCAACTGATTGTTGCTGGTAGTGCCGCTGGTTCGTGTTTGACTTATTGCTGAACGGGGAGATGCCTGGCAGGAGGCTCTTGTTTCTGCCAACAATCGACCAGAAGCGCGTCAATTGGTTCAGCAAAGTTTTGCCCTGCGTATAGTTCTGCTGTTGTTGCTGCTGCTGCATCATTAGGTGATGGTTTTGTTGTTGATGGTCCGCCATAGCTGATTGCAGGGCTAGCTGCTGCTGCTGCTGCTGCTGCGAGTCAGGGTTGCCGGAGAGCGATTCTATTGAGGAATACGGGTGGACAGTGTCCGCCTGCGCTAACATCATGTGTCTCGACGAAAAGAGTGAGCTAGGCGACTGAGATGCCAATTGTTTGTGGTTCAGCAAATGGCGGTGAGATTTTAGGCCGGGCTGGTGGTGCTCGTGGCCAAGCTCGTTCAGGGTTCCCAAGAGGTTAGCGCTGCTGAATTTTCCCTGCTGCTGGTTGTGGCGCGAAAGGGCCAGAGCTAATGCCTGTTGCTGGCCATGCGAGGGTTCCGATGCCGACAGGCTGGCCAAGTTTGAGATTGAACTCGATGAGCCGCCAGTGAGGGATGAAACTGCTTGCGGGAGCTTGTTGCTTTCCGCCGATTGGCTTGGTGTCGCTTGTAATTTGGCCGACTGGGAGCCTGGATTCGAGGAGTCGTGGAGATTGCTGGAGGAGAGTGACATAAAGTCGGCACCGTTCGAACTTGCCGAGCTTTCGCCGCTTGCCGATTGCTGTTTCAGAGCACTGGTGCTGATGGAGGAGCTTTGCGAGATAAGATCGCCAGAGGGAGCGGAAGTGCCAGAGGATTCTAAGTTGCTAGCGGCGGCTACCATTCCCTGCTGCTGCTGCTTGGCTGACTCGTCGCTCGAACCCATAGTCTGGAAGTGATATTGTGAGGGCTGATTCTGAATTTGGTAGCGAACTTGGTGTTGCAATTGATAAGTGGGCTGGTTGCTAGGTGAACCTGAACTTGGTGACCCAGGTTGCACGGCCGAGTAGTGTTCATTCGTTGCGGCAGCTGAAAGTTGCGTGCATAATTCAAGTGATCGGGTTAGTGGCATTGATCGCGAAGATTGAGAGATTTAGTGGCAGTGTTCAGATTGATGCCGAGGAAAGAGGGAGAGTACAGCTAGAGGGTCTACGTTTTCTAGGCTAAACTTGGGAGCGGTTGCTGGAGCTGGTGATGGAGGCACGAACAGCGTAGGTTTGAGAGCCATAGGCTTGCGTTGGATTCTCATTTTCATCGGTTCTCAGCCGTACTCTTGAGGATGCCGATGGAGAAAAGTCGAATCAACTTGAAGGTATAGCACGCAATCTCAACGGAGAGCTGACAGGTTTGGCGGGAAGAACGTTGTGTTTCGGGTCCGTTTACTTACCATAATGGCCATGGCCATGGTGGTGGTGTGGCTTCTTGTGTATGTGTTTATAGACAGGCGGATGGTAGACTGGCTTTTTCTTGATGTAAACGCTGTTGGTTGTCCAGTTGAGTGCATTTTAGTCCAAGTGGGTTTGGTTATGAAGGGGGGGGGGATGAAGTAGTGTTAACAAAGAGTTTGTTTACATGCAACTGTATTGCGTGTTTATGAACAACGCCATGTCCCCCAACGATGGGGCTTGTACTACTTACGGCACTGGAACCTCAACCGGCTTCTTTACGATGACCTCCTTGTAGACAGGCACCTTGTATGGAACTGGGTAAGGTTTTGGAACATGAACAACCTTTGGAATTCCAACAGGCACGTGCTTGGCCACCTTGTAGGGCACCGGCACCCCATAGGGTTTGTGTACGGGAACATGCTTATAGACTGGATAAGGGTGATGCTTGATGACCGGAACTGGTACAGCCACTGCGTACGGTTTGGGCACCGGAACTGGCTTGTGAACCTTCACTTGCTTCGGTACAGGGATAACCTTTTTAACTGTCTTATAAATGGGCACCTTGACGCTTATGTGAACTGGATGCGGCACTGCCACTGTCTTTGGGACGGGAATTATCTTTGGGACGGGTATGATTTTGGGCACAGGTATGGCTTTCGGTATGTGGACAGTTTTGTGGATAACCTTGACAATTGGAGCCTCGTAGTGCTTCTTGTGATGGTGGTGGTGGTGGTGCTCATAAGCGCTTGCCGCATGTTGAAACATCATTAGGATTAGGATGAGACCAATTGCGGCCATGAGAGCAACAGTTTGTGATGAAATTTTTCTTGAAACTCTTGTTGCGAAGACAGGCAATTTACTTTTGCAAGACGACATTTTGTCTTCAGTCAAATTGAACGATGATGATAGAAATGCTTTCAAGAATATTGGAGTACGACTCACTAATTTAAGATCCATCCTTTTCCTCGATGCTACAATTGAGCTCAAAAACGATTCCTCAACCATTTCCATTTCCTTAGAAACAATCTGATCACTTTCCATCATTGGGCTTCCGTCTCTTAGAGTGGCAGTTTGATTTTTGTCGTATTTCCTCGAAAGCTTGTTGACTTTTAGCTGATGCTCAGCAAAGTTATCCCCCGACCGAGATGATGAACACCTCTCATGGAACCTTTGCTTGCAACTCCCTTCCGGTCTCTGTTTCTCCTTCTCTGGCCAGTCAAGTTGGCTAGCCGTCTTTCTGATTCTAAGCCTCTTTCTTGCTCCCTCTTTGTGGACAAATCTGCACTCGCCGCCCATTGCCTTGCTCCTGAATGAAGCTCTTGGACTCTCTGTCACTGCCTCTTTCTCTTTAGCTCTTGTTGCTTATAACACGATTCAAAAAAACTGTGGCGGCTGTTTGGAAGTTATGAGATACGAGAGAGCACTCGATGATTGTTGCTCCTCTTGGGACCGGATGTTGATAGTGCTAGCAGGTATATAGAAATGAGAGTCTGCAAACTTGCGCTTGCTCTGCGTTTCGGCGCCAAACAGGAGATGGTACGCTCAAAGTGAACTAGCTCGTAGAGGCTAACTATCAAGCTAAGCCGCAAGGAACAAGCACTATCCTGATATCCGATCTTTCCAGTTGCTCTCGCTCTCGCTCTCTCTTGTAACAAATGAAAGTTTGCCTGTGATCAAACAACGCTAGCTTCCCTTAGGGGCTCACTTCACTGCCACAACAATTAATTTGTAGCATGAGAACGTTTAACTGTGAGAAAAATATTGATTGGCGATCAAAAAATTTCAATGGTACATGGCGCTCAGATATATGTAGCGGTCTAGCCTCCTCTCATTCTCCCTATTGCTCTTGGTTCCTCTCGGCTCACACCTACCTGACATGGCAAATGGCATTTGCTCGGGCGTTTGCTGTGACTTTAGTGACGGTAGTGGCGGCGGAGGTAGCGGCAACTCTGGCAACAAGCTTATGCAAACTAAACCAACAAACTAATCAATATGTCAGCCAAGACATGCAGCCAAACTTGATTGCATCACTCTCTCTCTCTCTCTCTCTATCCCTCAGTTTGTACTCCTCCTCCTCAAACTCTGCTCTGCTCTTGTTGTACGCGATCTTCGCCTCTTTGTTTGTTTCGCTTGTGGCGATATGATATTTCACAAACAACGAAAGCAAACCAATTGGCCGCCAGGTAAAGCGAGCCAGTCTTGCCAGCTCTCTCGCTCGCGACTTCTCTCCCCGTTCGCCTCTCTCTCTCTCTCTCTCTTCCCCAGGCTTGGCAAGCCGGATCAAGGCGGCCAAGTGGGCGGCGACTGCGCAGATCGCCCAACAGGGCCAAGATGAAGAGGTAAAATGGTGAGACGGCAACAAGTGGCCGCGCAAACGGATTACCGATCGGCGCGCTAGCTGGAGCGTTCAGCACTGGCAGCGCCGACCGGCCAGCTAGGCGACCCAGTGAAGGCACCGCAGGGCCAGGGAGGCAGGGACACTGGCTCACACCACCATTGCTACTGCTGCTGCCGCTGCCGCTGCCGCCACCACCACCACCACCACCACCTGATCGATTCTCGGCGGACCATTATTGTCTGCCTTGCGGCACCTCGTTGCTGAGTCGGGCAGCCGCTTGGCAGCGTTGCCACTTCTGAACGGGTGAATTGGTGCTCTATGTCGAGTTCACCTTCACCACTCACTTCCAAGACAGCCACTCGGTGAGTTGGTCGGTGTGTCCTAAGAGGGCCAAAATGCCTCTGTTGTTGTCCATGCTGTTGTTATTCAGATTTATGTCAACTCTACTGTAACAACAACGACAACAACAACAGTGCCGACGACGACGAGGCCAACACAGCTCGAGGCTGCGACGCCGACAGAGCAACGCTGGCGGTGGTAGCAATCGCGGTTATCTTTGCATCTCTATTCTTTCCATCGAGAGAGTTGTTCGTAGTCGTCGCTTGTTTTGTTGTAAACTGATCGATTGTCGGTCGGTTGGCCGGCCGGCCAGCTAGCTAGCCAGTGAGTCTGCAATCCGACCCGATGACTTACCGTCGTTGGCCTGGCCAGACTCCTTTGTGTAAATCTACTTGCCAATGATACCCTGAGGGCGAGAGAGAGATAGTTGCGACTTCACCGCCACCACTGCTTAGAATTCAAAACGGTTCAAATCAACGGCGGCGACGAATGTGCGAAAGCTACGGTTAAGAATCCAGCTAACCGACTGCTAGTTGCTGATGCAAATACAAGCCGACGCAACTGGCTTGGCCGCAACTCTCGCCGACGGCCTACCTGAGGCGGTCGGCGAGAGTTAGGCAAAGTAGGCAGTCAGGCAGAAGCGCCTCACTCAATGCCTGTCGGTCTCCTCTCTCCGTCGTCCCTCTCTCGCCTACCCTCTCCCTTAAACCCGGGCCGTTCACTCCCTCGCCGCTCCGAGGACTCCGACGGCGAATAGAGATAATAACAATTACAATTCTTCAGCCGGCCAAGTTCGAACTGCACCGCAATTCCGAACTGAACGCCGCTTAGTTTGAGTTCGAACTTTCATTTCACCGCCGCTGTCATGCCAGCATCCACACATTTTTATTTCCCCCCAACTAGAGTTCCATCAGTCTATCATTCATCAGTCCATCCGTCGGCTGGCAGGTCAGAACTAAGCCTGGAGGCGCAGTTAGAGTTCAGTCTTTGTTTCTCACTCGCCGGTGGGCATCTCGACGCTTTGTGTCCTCTATCGGCACCCAAATCGCACAAATAGGTTCGCCTGTTTTGGATAAGAAGCCTGGAGGAGAGCATGTTAACCAGCGACAATTTGCCCCCTCGAAGACGCTTGCCTTTTAGAGCAAAATAAATCTAAATAGGATTCTAGGAGCAAGCGGAAGGTTCGCCCCATCCAGCCTAAATCTCTCGCCTCGATCAAGGCTTCCCGTAGTGGCGGCGTTGATGGCGACAGCAGCAGCCAAGATGGCAACAACGTTAATCTGCCTCAAGATTCACCAGCCTTTTGCTTGGCCTGTCACTCAATTGGCAGCCTCCAACTAACTGTCTACTGATCGCTTAAAATAAAACCCAGTAGTCGGCCGAGGATGGAGCTGGCCAAGTTGCCGGATAAGACAAATGTTACCTGAGCATAGCGTCCAAGCTGGTGATTGATTCATTTGAAGCAAGTTGCTTGCATTCCTTAGATAGCAATTGCTTGTTACAATCAGAGACAATAGTTTTCGCCGCTCGCCCCTCGGATGCGACTCCCTGAGCCTGCTGCCAACCTGTTTAGCCATCAATACGTCAGCGTCAAAGTAACCAGCTAACTAACTTAGTGGACGAGCCGCTAAAAGATAGCCGAGGATTTTCGGCGAGCATCCTCCATTCAGTGGGGAGCATCTCTCACTAGAGGGAGAGAGAAAGAGAGAGTGCCCGCTTTTCTAGCATTACAATGATCGGTCTTAACTTTCGCCCAATGGTCACAAGCGGCTCGAGCAGCTGACTAGCTGAGAGCTCTCGAGAGCTAAACTGAATTCAGTGAGCCATCCTCACAACAAAGAGATATCAATGAACTAAAAAGCGAACTAGCAACCATGAGAAACCCGACGGCTTCAAACGACTAAGACCGCTATCAGAGGGGATGAATTCAAATTAGATATGGGCCAGGCAGCTTTATAGCGAGAATCATGGGCAGACTAGCGGGCGTAGCATTGTAATGCTCCCTTGTTTGCTCGATAATTCGAGAAAATATTGCCAAGGTTTTTGGGCAAATCATGTGCTTACATATCAATGTCCAAGACGGGAATCTAATATGGATGCCTACGATACGGAGATCTCGATTTCCGTATCGTAGGCAGATTTCATGTCCGTCCAGAACGAGCGAGTCCAATTGCCTATACGTCATGGACTGCATTCGGACACGAAAACGCTCGCCGCCCCCTCCAAACTTCCTCTTCCTCCTCCCCTCCTCTTTCGGTTTTCCGCTGCCTCGTCCATTCGCACAACTCCCTCTCCCGCCATATGAATTGCTAGTTCCGTGAGAGCGGAAGGAGACTTTGAGTTGGAATGTGAATCCTGCATTGGATTATTCTGTCTGCTCGACTTTCCAACTATCTCCCTCCGATCCAGCCATCCAACTCAGTCAAATCAAATTTGGCTGTCCGGCAATCGAGAAGCGCGGAACTCACTGAGTCTCGAAAGCTCAGCTAAAAAGCAATGGCGAATTAACAAGACCACTTAGCCTCAGTTATGGCCTTGCCTAGACAATCTGGCGCAACAAATGGCTCCAGTTGATTATGTAACTACCTGGGCTAAACCAAGAAATTATCGACTCTTGTCGGATAGTTTAGCTAACGAGGGCTGACGATGGCCCGACCCAAAGCGGAAATTTAGTCGCTCTCGCTCTCCCTCTCTTCGTGTTCGTGATTCTAGAGGTATGAGGCTGGCGCTTTCAGTAACAGATGATTGCTTGGCTGGCCTTACAAAAGTGTGACATTGTCCACAACATCGCCCATTCCTACACTAGATATGCTTTCATTCACTCAGACTCAAGATTGTGTAGACGCAACAGTTCCACTTGGCCCAGCGATAACAAGCCGGCTGCTAACTTCTGGGTGAAGTTATGACGGAACTTGACATACAATTATACAACAAAGGCGGATCGTTGTGAAAGAATTGAAAAATGTCATCACCGTACTACTGAATCGGCTAGAGTTAGAGACTGAGGACAACAAAGGTTGCTCGTTGCTTGGACGATTTGTCCACGATAGAGGGCGAGATTGAGTTTGCTGCATAGTACGTTTAGGTGGACAGGAAATTTTCTATTGCTCGACTTTCACCCGTCATCGGCAAATCTCGATAACTTTCAGAGTGTAAGCATAACATAACTTCAAGCCTGATTCAGATAACTTGAGCATGATACTTGAATCAAACTCGGGCTACTTGAAGGATTCATTGTGCTGCTCTCTGTCTGTCGAGGCGGAAAGTGCATTTGAAATATTGAATAATAATAATTTATGGTCAATGTAGACCGACGATGAAGCGAGATGGAGGAAAAAACCGCTCTTCCGCTACTGCTGACTGGCTATACCTGCTGTTGAATTTCAAAAGGTTGCATTGTTACCCTGTAAGGTCTATCCACAGGCCTCGGCCATCGAGCTGTAGGCCCGGCTGTCGAGATGCAATATTGCACATGTGGACAACTACGAGGACTTGTATCGTATCCAGCTTTTTCTCTGTCTCATTTCATTAGTATTTTCGCTCGCTAACCTGAAAGGTCTGACTTCACTACCTATTTGTAGTAGCTGGTGCTGATTTTTGCCGGCTGTCCCGACAGATCGGTCATTATCTACCCAACACACAGATGAAACATGAATTCTTGGCAGCCAGTAGCCGGTAACTGGCAGCTAACCACCCGTCTTATTCCCGAGTACAAATCAAGGAAGCAGAATTGCGCTCTTGCCTCTCAAAGCCGGAACAAATACTAAAACGTAGTAATTATGAGGCGAACAAACACCATGAGTGCTAACTTGCCTCCTACTCTTCGCTTTCCTCTAAATTAACTAGATTACTCTCGATCTTTGGAACCCGAGCTCTCAACACTCTCAACAACTCTCCATCTCCATCGGACCTAATCTCGATGGACCCTGAGCCAAGATGAACAAATTAAGGACTCCCATATCTATGCTATATCTTTAAGTAATGAGCGCTTTGAATTAATCGGGTAGAGTAAATTGCAATTGGGCGAGCCTATCCTTTAGAGTAGGGTTTCTTCTCGTCAGCTATGCTGATCTTGTTCAATCTTATTGTTGATTAGACTATGCAGTGATACAACGGATCTTACTAGGGATGCTAGGTATACAACTAACATTTGATCGTTTGTAGAGACATAAGTGGACTTGATGAATGAATCGCCTGAAACATCCGGCAACAGATTAAATATATCTTGCAACATGTATATAATAGAATAATTTACCGGCAATTTACCATTCACGATCAAATCCAGATAGTTCCTTATCTCAATAAGTTGCTCACCCAAGCCATGTAACCCAGATAGCTGATTTGTAATTCTTTGCGATAGAGAACCCAATGTGGTGTCTTTGATATCTCTCAGTAAATGCTCTACGCCAACCTCTTCGGCCTCTTCCGCTCCGATCTCTGAGGCGACATGTTCGAAGGTTTTTGAGGTGGGCGTTCCATCATCATGAACCTCCTCCACTGCATAATAGGCCTTAGTTGGTAGACCGGATTCTTGGGTTAGCTTTGCGTCTATTATCACCAGCACAGAGTTTGGACCCGAATACTTTCTGACAAGATCATTGATGGTGATGTCGTTCTGGTGCAATTTAGGACCAGTATGATACCAGCCGACAATCTTCTCTCGCGAATTCACTTTTTTAAACATGGAATACATATTGTCGAGGTAGTCGTGGTCGAAGAACCACACATTCTTGTCGTTGTCGTCCTCATCGAAAGGCACACCAAACGAGTTACTTATATCCATTACACCTCGAGAATTCCATCCACCCAACAATATCCCAGCAACTCGTTTGTGATTGCCAATTTTGCCCATTCTATTATAATGATCCACAACTGATAGTAAAACTAGTGGGTGGACAATCACTTTCTGAACGTTCTGACCTGTGGACGTCATCTTGATACACTAAGTATGCTGCTTTCAGGGTGCACCTGTAGATTGCTCCCTGCTCTCACCGGTTGGTAGATGCTGATGTTGATGTCAAGGCTAAAATTTTAGTCGATCGTGAAGATTCAAAATGTCAAAATGAGACCACAATCACCTGATGAGATGAATCTCTGAGTTTTAAACGCACGTACTATCTGCAGCAACATTGTTGGATATTAGCAATTTCTCCGCACAAGATGCTGCAGAAGCGTGAGTGGTGATGGGCGCGCAATACAAAAAATTCCCTATGCGAATTGTGTCGTGGATGGCCATCATCGGCATCCATGACAACTGTCATATAGACCCAAATGAGAGCTGGATACCGGCTTCGTTTGTTGACTATTATTTAATCTTTCTGACCACTAGAAGTTGGATTACCTCGATTGCCGTATATTTGGGGTTACATAGCTGGAGACGAGCAAAATGGTTGATTGAGTAACTCATCGTCTGTCTGGAGAGCATTTCATGAGACCAGATGTCCAAATTGGCCAAGGTCCAACCCGCCGAGTTGAAGATCGGAGTCAGACCAGGGACTAGCGTGGACTTAGATGGCAATGATCCCAAACTCAAGCCCAACAAAAGCCTCTCAGCGCCATCAAGAGGCGTACAGATTGCAACGGTCTCTAAAGGTCCTGGCAACAATGCACTGAAGGGTAGCGCTTATCTTTCAAACAGTCTCAAGGATAGACTAATTGACGTGATTTGCTTCATCTGTCCTGACTGCTCTTGCGTCCAATACTCAGCAATTTTTATCGGCCTACTGATAGCTGCCCTCTTAACACTCTTTTTTCTCTATCTCGGTGGTTACTTTATTTCCTCCAACATAGCTGCTCGAGGAGCAAAGAGCAAATATAACAAGGATTATACACAATCTGAATTTGTATGACAAATGAGATCAAAATCGTACACCTTAATAAACAGTGATTTTAACTACCAGATTTGTTTTGCCTCCCACCCTTGAGAAGAGCCATAGAGGTAGTGAAGGCAGCCAATGCTCTGAGAGTTTTGTCTTTAGACCGGTAGCTTTGTATTGCCTTCAAGACCCGATCGCGACATTCGTACTTCATTATCATTGATTTAAGTTCAATCAATATTTTAGCATCGCCTGGCGAAACGCCTTTTATGAGTGGATCAACAGTTGGGGCGCTAGGGGTTCTTGGTCTACTTGCTTGTGATGCTGTTGCGCCCTCATTAATCTTAGGCACGTACTTGATTTTGGCCTTGGTATCCTCAGGAATGGATGGAAGGTAGTCGTCCGGAACAAGCTCAACATCTATGTCGACGTCGACAATATCAGGGTCAACTTGGTTCATGCGGCGCCTTTTTGTAGCTGCCTCTGACTCAACCCTCTGATCGTTCTCTCTCGACTTGATTGCCTCTTTCTTCAATTCCCTAATTTTTATCAACATCCTTTCTGCAGTCTGGTTTCGTTTCTGTATGAACTTTTGTCTTTGAGCGTTGTGGTCTTTGCGAGCATGTTGCAAAACAGTCGGATTAGCAAACTTATTGTCTCTCAAATATTTCTCGAATGCTGCCTCGAAAGTATCCAAGTTTTCGTTTATCAAGAGGAGTTTCTGTCTCTGATTGCGCATGAACATCTGTTTCTCTGGAGGTAGATAGATCATCCAATCTTCGTCCTTATCTAGAGCAAAACCCGGTGCGAGACTGTAAAGAGCCTCGATGGCCATTCTGCCCCAAGAATTATGGGTAGAATGCAACCTCGATTGATGCGTATGTAGAACCTGCCTATTGAATATCGTTGCTTGATGTTACCCTGGAGAATTGTGGGTAGATCTTCGATTAATAAATCGTAAATCCCCAGGATCAAACAACTTAAGAAGCCGAAAACAAATATAAGAGGGCATAACGATACAAGTTTGTCCGTGAGAGAAACACTTATAATCTCCCACCCTCGGCCAGCTGCACAGACTTCACTCCAGGCTCCAGCGGTGAGCGACGAGCGGCCCTCTTCATCGAATCAAGATTCGCCTTAAGAATTCAAACGCTGCGAATCTCAAAACCAGAAATAAATACAATATGGTATCCGAATCGAATTAAATCAGTTGCTCACCTGCGAAGCCACTCCAAACTTGAATTTGATTTGATCCTGGTACCTTGAATAAGGCAAACCAGACTAATCGTTTCGCAATGCTTTCAGCCTCCTCTCGGGGATTCAGTGGCAAAACTGAGAGACCCACAGCCGAGTTATGAACCACTCTTGTGGCTCAAGACAACCCTTTTTGAGGGCAAGTTAGTGGATCGGAACGCTGAAATCTGTACCGGCGAGCCCATCGATTGCACGACCTTCAAGTTTTGCGTTGGCCCAAGCTCATCGGGACCAACGCGAAGCTGTACTAACATCGAGAGCAAGCCAACAGGCGATCCGAACGACCATAGGGTCCTTGCTTGCTAAAACAAACTAACGAGATTGCTCCTCGGGGTAAATTTTTCAAACCAGACGAAAATCACCTGTTAATCGTATGCCATCCTCCGCCGTCTGTCGGCTTGTCTAAGAGCCACTCTAGCGCTCAATCTGAGGAATGAGAGGGCCGATGAGGCTGAAAACTCCACGATTCTCGGGTTCAGAACCAAAGTCCGAGAATCAAAGAACAGATGTATGATCTACTACTGATACTTGTGCTCGCTTATTACATAGTAGATCGCACTTTCGGCACTTAGTTACCTGAATTAAAGTTTCAGTAAAACTAACCATTCTAAAGTGGAATAAACGAGTCTTAATTGCTCACGTAACCTTAGTTCAACAAAAACCTACAGTCTTATCAAAGTAACTGAGTTATATCTTTCTTTCCGAATAGGAATAAACACTAGGACACCGACAACCGACGCTCATCCTAACTGCATG
>Ga0268249_1000088_pt1 | contig 59442 bp, 32 predicted proteins | sample AgamicAtPe_FD_200257 | JGI IMG/M metagenome (GOLD analysis project Ga0268249, IMG submission 200257) | Agave microbial communities from Guanajuato, Mexico - At.P.e (v2) (version 3) | ecosystem: Host-associated > Plants > Phyllosphere > Phylloplane/Leaf | place: Guanajuato, Mexico | collected... | reverse complement strand
TCAGTTCTCCATCTTCGCCGCCCTCAATGCAGCTTTATTAGCCAGCTGCGTCCTCATCACTCTGACCACACAATCTCAAGCAAACAAGACCTACAGCGACCAGCTCAGCGGATATCGCGCCTTCTACTCATGGACTGGCTCCCCAACCAGTGCAGCCGAGCGCGAGGCCACGCAACTCTGGGACGACCTCCAGTCGACGGGCTGTTGCGGACTCAAGGGACCCTTCGACTGGGACTCTGCGCGGCCAAAAACAATACCTGACCGAGTCTACCCAAGATCGTGTTGCAAGAATCCTGGGAGCTTGAAGCCGGACAAGTTTTGCAGCATGGGCGACCTCTTGATGTATAGAGGGTGTGAGGAGAGCGTCAGCCATGCCGAGGAGCTTTTGCTTATCTTGTCGCTTCCGTTGTTCACTTTCCAATTGCTGCTGGCTGCAATCTCTTATAACATCTACTATCGAAACATTGAGGCCACAGGCGAAGGTCAACCAGATTCAGGTGTTGGCACAAACAAAGACGAAACGTCGTCGTTAAGTCCGTCCAGTTCCTTCAGTTACAAGCCATTCCGATGACAATTTGCGTGCCGAAATAAACGTGTTGTAGAGATACTGTCGTCATATCAGATTGGAAACTGAGCATCGCGTGTGGTTCAAACCTGATCAGGAAAATGGGGCTTCAATTGTATTCGAGAGATCTGAAGCCTAGGCTTGCTCTGTTGGGGAGATGTCGAGTCAATTTTAGACGACGACAACATGCTAGACCTTTGAAGGGGTTGATGTTGACGATGCGTATCTTGGAGGTGATATTCTATTGCATGATCTATCTGCTGATGCTCTCGACTCTTGTTGGACTTACGAACACCTACGCACTCTCACAAGATGGAGATCTGATCTGGAGGCGCGGCATTGAGTTCCAGTTGGGCACAGTTGGCGTATTGTGGACTATAATTGCAACAGTTGGATCTCGTTCACTATTTGATTATAACCGAGGTCTTGGTTGGGTAAGTCTCGATGATTGAAAACGAGGGTCTTAGCATGAATTCCACCCATGGCTAACCATTCGACAAGCTATTGCAAGTGAACTCAAGCTTGGCCGTCCTCTTATCGCCTGGTCCGTTTCTACGAGCTTTGTGGTTGTTTCCGAGTGATTTCTCAGCCACTAACCTCAATTGGACAAGAGACTGCTGCATTTTCTATGACGCGGATGAAAGTTTGACATGGGAGGGATCCAACTTGGCTCGTCGGCTGGAGAATCTCAGCTCAAGCGAAGAGTTTCATAACGAAGAGCATAAATGCAAACAGCCAACCGAACCCAGTCCTGTATATCACTATGATAAGAGGTGCCGACAGAGAATTGAGAATTATCGTCTATTCTTAGCCGGCGCCAGTTTTACTTTTATGACACTCAAGCTTCTGCTCGTGCTGCTCGCAGGTTATGTAACCCATTGCTATTGGCCCAGTTAGAATACAAGGATTCAGTCGCCATACATATGGTAGTCACAAGTTCCAAGATTGCAGGCTCCGATTGTGAATTCTCAGCTTGTTTGTGGAGGCTTTGCGAGAGCAAATTATGGAATCTAATGGAAAATTCAATCAAGATTGATGTCAAAGAGACACTGTTTAAAGAATCAGTTGGCCTCCACTGATTCGGCTCTCACACCTATGATATAAGAGGATCCCAATGCGTCTCAGAGAAATACTCACCCCAATGGTCTACCTAGGTGGCTGAAACGAAAGTTTGCTCTCCATCTTGTGATGTTTACTCTGTCGACAGATGGATGCTATATTTGCGCTCAGATAGCTCGACTGATAGGTTATCTGGACAATCTCTTGTGTAAGCTCGGTTCACAGGTAAACCCAACCAATCGGAGTGAGCCGAATGCATCGCGTTGGTCTAGCTGGTTCCTCGTCAACATGTAGCTTGGAATTCGACGACATAAGAAGAGTTATAGTATTCTCATTGTGCATACATCAGCTTCAGTTTGTTCAAGTTGAGGTCGAAAACTAGTGTTTCGGTTTCTAGCAAGAACTCGATTCCTTGACCATGTCTCAATGCAACTGCAACTTCCTGAGAGGCATCAGCCATTGTATGTCTGGCCTACTCAGGTTGATGCTCTTCCTCCTAGCCATCGCGTCGCTGCTCCTCTCGTTGGGGGCGCTTGAAAATTTAAACAAGCAATCGCGTAATGGAGTAATCGATCAAATACCAAGATCTCAGAACCAGTTCAAATTCTATTTCATATGTGTGACAACATTTGTCGCTAGTGTTGTTGGAATATTCGGCTCATTTTACCACCATGCGGCCAGTTTAAAATTTGTAAGTCAACCAAAGACCACCTAACCCAAGAGTCTCCTCACCAACTAACCACAGCGTCTTTCAGTTCTCATTACTCATCAAAATCAATCTTTCGGTGATACTAGTCTGTATCCTATGTGGTGTTGCCTCAGGCTCCGTTCAAAGGGCAAATGAGCGCTATTTCGAACAGCTAAGAGTGTTGCAGAGACATTACGATTGGCAAACAGGAGCCCCAATGCAAGTTGAGCGGCGGGAGGCGACAGCTTTGTGGGACCATCTGCAAACCTCCTCAAAGTGTTGCGGCGTCGATGGACCCAACGACTGGAATGCCTTCAGGCCGAGCCAGCTGAACGGTTCAACCTTTCCTCGCTCCTGCTGCCACAACCAAGACGACGCCGATCCGCTGCAACCCTCGAACTCCAATGGATCCCTTTGCGCCGACGACACGGCCCTCTATCGGCTAGGTTGCGCCGAGACAATAGTGATGTACGAGCGTGGCTTGCTCGCATTTGGCTGGTTGCTTGTCTTTGTCCAGTTGGCTTTGCTTGCCCTCACTTGTTGCGTAACAAACTCGCTGACTTCTAGCCCACCAGTCAGGTGCCAGGCAAAGCAAGAGGACCCAGTGCCACCACAGGCACAAATCTACGGCACCACAGTCCAGCGCATGTCACCCATTTATCCGGACTTGGAGCAAAATTTGGCGCCACCCAGGTACGGCTCGTTCACTTGAACTATCAGCCACATCAAGCGAACAAGTAGCCAGAACTCGGGGATGCTACCACTAACATGCTAGTTGGCGCCCTTCACTGACGGCGACGGACTATCTGGCCGGGCCATCTCTCTTCTCAAAGATTAGAGAGGCAGAAGTAAAGTCAAAACGGGTGTCATTCGTTCGCCCAGTTATTTATTTAAGTCTTCCCTCCTCCTCCTCTCTGCCAAATCCGAGGCACGATGCCTGTTATCTGGAATCGCATGTCTTGAATTTGCTGACGGCGATCCGTACATTCTGTTTGCGGGCTCTGGCGCCGGTTAGAGGCGTCGTCTGTCCTGAGCCAGTTTGTTGGCGCCACTGCTGTCCGTACGCTAATCTTGCAGGGCCGGCTGCGAGTGAGCGGGTGCTAGGCCGTCGCAGGAACACAATGCGAGCAATACGAGCTGCGAGTGCGTGTCATCTAGTGCACTATAATCCTGCTCTAGCAAGCCCCGCACTTTCCCCCGCCAGCGCCCTGGCGGCAACGCCGCGTTAGGAGGACACCTCGCGGGCTCCACTTACGCGAGAAAGAAACAAAGTATGCGTGAAACGAGAACGAGAACGCGAACCACTGAGCAATCTTTGGCTGAACCCAGAGAGACGAGCGAGCGCTGAAATAGTAGATGTTGCGGCTCGTAAATGCAATCAGAATCTGTTTGCTTGCAGTTTGGTTTCTCATAATCTGTCATTCGGCCTTCAGAGTTCAGACTGACAAGGTGAACCCCTAGTAAAGTGTACATTTGTTGCAAATACAAGTCAAAGGACTAGCTCAATCCGTCATCGACTGCAGAGAATAGAAGGCTCGAAGTCAGAGCAACAGGTAGACACACAGCAAGTTGCACAACCATCATCCAAACCCAACGAGGCCCAGCAACGAAAAGAAGCTGTAACCATGGCCGACTGCTGTCTCAACTTTCTGCGAAACATGGGCTCCTTCGTGCTTGGCTCCCTCAGGATGATTTTGTTCTTCGGGTGCCTCATCTACTTCATCCTCCAAGCGATTAGCTTGGCCATCCTCTTATTTGGCCGAGGCCCAATCGCAGTCGAGATGCCCATCGTATCTGGTAGCGCCCTGGACGTCTTGCTGATTTTGGCTCAACTTGCGTTGACCATCCTCGGCTGCTATGGCGCATTCTACAAGCATCACCCCAGCATCAAAGCCGTAAGTATGCCGTACACTTAGTTCTAAAACCTTCCCAATCGGACACTCAATGTCTCTCAGTCCATTAACCCCTCCCCCCCCCGTCTCGGACCGAAAATAGTTTGCTGTCCTCCTATCCATCAGCACTGGAATAAGCGTGCTATCTGTGTTCCTTACGCTCTCGCCAGGTAATCTCGCGACGTTGAACAGTCGCTTTGAGAAGCGTATGCAAAGCCTACAACCAACCTACAACTGGCACAGTCCGGCTGACGACTCCAGCCCCTACTACGAGTCCACCAGGGCTTGGGATGGGCTCCAGAGTTTGGCGTGCTGTGGGCTCAAGGGTCCGAAGGATTGGGACGAATTCAGACCATCCAATGTCAGCTTTAATGTCTATCCGCGTAGCTGCTGTCCAAGCTACCTCCTGGGCCGAACAGACCCCTGCACAACGGCATCTAACCTCTTCCAACCTGGTTGTATGACCGTCGTGCACACCATAGAGTCCATCACTCTCGTCTCCGCTCTCCTTGTTATATGCTTCAACATATTCCTATGCGTGGTCGCCTGTATTGTTGGTGGAATCAATCTTGACGAGCGCCCAACTAACGCCTCTGGTACTAATATACATGGGATCTCTGGCCATCTCCCATACCAGCAAGTCCAACGCACTGACGTGATGGTCTATCCTCGTCAGCCGCCGGTAAACCCAAATTCACATGATGCAACTAAAATCACCGAGCCACCGATGTATCCCAACGCACATGGAGTGGAGAAAACTGGCTATACTCAACCACCGCCAAGCTACGGAACAAACCCGTGATCTCGTAAGCTCATTTCCTCTAACCCTGTATATGCCGATACTCCAATAGTAGATTCAACACAAACTCACCCATTTGACTAGAATCAACACCTGTCGAAAATAAATCGAGGCTCTTTATGAGTAATCATTTGGCCATACCCAGTGCTCGAAGATGCACTCAGATATTGGGAATACCACAAGGCAGATAATCTCAGTTGAATAATAACATCAGTTAACTTTACTCACAGTCTGTTCACACGGCCCATGAAGAGAGGCATATTAGATCGATTGTGGCGGATGACGAATAGGAATGGGTGATTGGCTTCGAAGCTAGTGGGCGGTGGGCGTACAAAAGTCCGTAAAGCTATCGATACCATTGATACTGCAGCCGCCTCTGCACCAGACTCGTCAACGTTAATCTTGGCCTTATGTATAATCTTGTCAACCTTTGCCTTGTTTTGGGCAGAATTCGTAGTAAACATTCCACCTAGGTTGGCACCCTCAGTAAAGATAGAATCGACGCCCATGTCCCTTAGCGTTCTCCCTGCGTCTATCGAAGCCTCGAACGAGAATTTTGGCAACTCAAGTTGCACCTGCTGTTCGATCAATGATCGGTAGATTTCGTTCAATGTCGGCCCATCGAGAGCAGCCTGTAACTCTTCGATGCCGTCTATTTTAGCTGGCAACAAGATGACCATACTCAGTTCATGGCCATCGTTTAAGGAAAAGGGCAGCATAATTGCTTTACAATTTAGTTTGGACGTCAATTCTATCTTGCGCATTTCCTCCTTGGACAGTTCCAATGTAGGTGGAGCTGGAGTGGTTCTGGTATAGCCTGGAGGTGCCATCTGGGCTAGGAAGGCATCCATCTCGGCCTGGTTAGATGCAGATCCGAATTCTGCATATCCAAACACACCCTTTTGGCGCATAAACATGATTTTACTACCACCGCTTTCAAGACCATCATTGTAGAATAGCGCCTCATGGGTGGACCTGGTATTGAAAGTGTGCAGCCAGCGACCCTTGAAATGCGCCGCATTAAGAAGGACCATGATAAGACTTGGATCTTCTAGATCGACCTTCTCTGCCAACACTCCAATCTGATTATTTGTCTGGTTTCGGACCCAATTATTGACGCGATCATGTAACGGCTCCTCATCTTTGCTTCTCGTAAAATGTTCAATGTTAACATTGTAGTAAGTCTTGAGATCTTTCTCATAATCTGGCTTCAAGCTAACCGAATCCGTGTTTGTTAGGACGAGATTTGCTAGAGTAAAGTTGAGCTGCCCACTTAGTGCTGTACTGTTTTCTTTGCTTGAAGTTTGAAGGAGAGCTGAGAACTTGTTCCCTTTCTTGCCAGAAGAAATCGGCAATTTTAACTCGTCTTGTTCTACAGATTCTGGATCAGTGTTGAACAAATCTGGTCCCTCATTAGATGCGCCCACAGGACTTGGTGAGATGGTTAGGTGGGTTGCAGATCGGATACTTTGGAATACGTTTCGCATCGCCTCATGCGGCTTCAATCGCTGGTCACTATTAATATCAGTTAAATTGTCACTAAGCAAACCTGTTGCTATATAACCCAAAACATCGGCCAATTGGTGTTCGGTTGCGCTGTTGATTGTTGTGCCCAAAAGAACCATGTTCATTAAGTTCTGAAGTGATAGCGGCGAGAATATGACATTTTTGGTGTCGCCAAGCGACACTTTTTTGATGAAATTCAAACCAAATTGGGTTGTTGCGTCGGACACCCGAGCCTCGATAGAATTTGGCGCAAAATCGTGCATTTGTGGCGCGAGAGTCGGCTTGTTAAGTATTAAGCGGCTTTCGCCTGCTTGCTTTGCGAGGATCTTCTTTAAATGTTCCACATCTTTTCCATCAATTGAGCTATTTATCGGAGCTTGACTGGCTGGATATGATATAGTAGGAGTTGTGGATTTGGTGGTTGCTCTTTCGACTGACGCAACGAGGAAAGCTTGTGTTAGCATAACCAAGGCAACCAACAGACGGGCGGCTGGTGGATTGACTGTATTGTTCAACATTTTTCACTTGCTACACAAAGCCTCTCCAGTTTCCTATGGCTGGAACTTTTGGGTCGAAGGATTCAATGTTTTCTCGAAATGTGTTTTATGATCTTGATCATCTCAGCTATGGAAATGGTGAGTTCTATTCATGAAATTGTGTCTTTTAATCAGTACAAATTTACGCTTGCTGCCGACTAAACATGGGCATCTTATGCATTGGACTGTAAGTTACAAGAGAGCTTAGCTAAGCATAGGCGAGAAGTGACTGTAACTTGCTTCTGTAAGTTACATTTGTGATCAATGCTACTGTAAACAAAGTTTATGCAATATAAGTTCCTCCAAGTGCGCTTTCGCCATCAACGACTTTCCTTCGCCCTGAGATTCCGGTGAAATACTCGTTTATGACTCAAGTCATTGGTAGAATCTAATCTCTTGTGGTCGTAGCTTGGAAAAGGAATTTTCAATTTGTTTAATGATGGCTCCTAAGTGCACCTGTCAATCAGAGTTTCAGCCCTCAATTGATTGCAAGCGTATTTGATGGCTGAGGGCTTCAAGCTCGAGCATTCAGTGGTTGAGGCCGCTGGTTTGGCAGCAGCTACTAGGCAGCAACTAGGCTGGATGCCGTATGATTTGACTGTCAATAAACGAGCCGAGGACTCGCTATTAATTTAACAAATGTTTCGAGACGACGAGCGATATTGGAGGAGCGTCGCCTGTTGAGTAAGCTCATTCTTGATTGCATAAACACGCTCCAACCAAATTGTTCAGCCAGTCATTCTAGATTGAACGAAATGATGTGAATCTGGCCATTAATCTAACACAAATGGTACGAACAAAAGTCCGTTCAAAACAGGTTGAGTCGAACACCAAGGGGCACACTAAGGTCTGACCTTGAATCGACTGCGAGATTTCTGCTCGAAGGCACTATCAACTGATTAATCATCCGAATTCATGGAAGCTCAGGAGTCTCGGTCGATTTATCGCCATTTCAAATCATTGTTTCCAGACAGCTGACCTCATGAGCAGATTGAAGCGTGCGCACCCTAGCCTCAGCAGAATCTCGAGGATACGCTCACGGAGACCAAGAAACTTCTTGTAACTTAATTGATCACCTTAGGAATCCCAATGCGCAAACTAAGGTACCAGGTGATGAGCAGAAAAGATTTGCGATCCAAACATGAGCGGAAGGCCGTTGTCAGGTTCAAAGGAGCTTGCTTGCTGGTAAGTATGGCTTGTTGGAACCGACAAACGCAGTCATTGGATAACACCCTGGTGCGGCCAAGGCGAAGATAATCTTGTTACCATCCCCGAAATTTCAACCATTGCTTCGCATCTAATAGAACCTACAGTCCTCCTCAAAAGAGGAATTCAAAGCCGAAGGCCGACCACTTGAAATCGGCCTGTAATCGCATCAGGTCTGACAAACTTTATGCCTCTCATTATCTGCATACCTCTCGCTGAGATTACGATGCTAACGAAGGTTCTACCAACAGGTCGACATGGCCTGTGAAGTTCTCTCTCCTCTCCTTGGACGTTACTTTATACCTCCTTTGTGGGACGGCCATAGCCTTGTTTCGTGAGCAAGCAATAGAGAATCTGCCTGATGGCTAGTCGGGAGAGCAGTCAGGTGGGATCGGGGGAAGCTAGAGTGGGTAGTCGAGGATGGGTTAGGTTTAACAGGACAGAATGAACAGAGGATCAAGGGCAAAGGTTCGGCTACAGATGCCCCCTCGCCGCTTCCCCTCACTACTTCCCGCTTAATAGCATCCGCATATTGAATCGTGAGGTAGAGGTTGCTGCACATGTAGAGTAGACTGACTTTTGTATTATCCAGCTCACTCAAACTTGTAGGTAAATCTCATAAAATATTGCCGAAAAGCCCATCGGTGTTTGCAGCGCTCTCGATTTGGGATCGCAAAAGCTTGCCAGCTTGTCTAGAATATCATTGACCAGCCCACATGTCTGTATTGGCACTGTCAATTTGGATTGATCACCTGGAACATCGGCTCACCGATTCAGGCGGTCCAGAGCGCACCTGGTGCCGGCTTTTGTTGGCGCAGGAGCAGTGCAGGAACCAGAACAAATAGACAGGGAGGGCAGCGGCAGAAACTTGCGCAAGCCACAGGTTTGTTTTGGTCGCTGAAAATGACGAAATCGACGACGGCGCCATAGGGACAAAGGGCATTCTTCAGCTTAAGTTCAATAAAGATATTGTCAAATCCACAGTTAAATGTCCTAATCAATTTATGGGACCATTATACTGTTGCTGTTGCGTGAAGCTGAATCTGACACATTGACGGCGAGGACTAACGAGAAACAAGGGCAAAAATATGTCTCAGCAGGGACAAACTGGTGAAGCGAGCAAGAATCCTACAGTAGACGATCTGTTGAAGATGATAACAAGTAAGGGGGGACCAACCATTAGTGGCTCGAAGCCGCCACCCGTGCCACCAAAACCTAAGCATGATAGAGGTAATTTTAGCGATGTTATTGATCGCGGTTTCAGAAAATACTTTCCACTGAAGCATGACAAGATTTCGTCCTCAGATAAGGTCGAACATAATGCTCCAGACTGGAAATATGAAACGCACGAACCAAAGATTGATCAAGATAGCGATACGCACCAGAACTCCGTTTTAGGATCTCAAAAGTCCTCTTCTGATTTTGCTGGCGGCGTCGAGTGTTTTAAACCAGTACAGTCTGGACGATCGGCCAACTTTTCATTCAATCAAGTGATAGCGACAGCACCATCAACATTGACTAATTTAAGAAACAGAACCAACAATCAAGAGAGCGATCCGATCGTGACTGAATCTCCAGACGAAACTAACAATAACAATGTTGTTAAACATGATAGAATCAATAATACAACGATCGTTGAAATTTTAGAGGCACCATCACAACATAGACTGAACAAAACCTATGGCGACAAAAGTAACATTAATCCAACCTTCAACAGGTCGCTACAGCAACAGCAGCAGTTATTTTATGAAAATAATTCCTATGCTGCCCCAGTGGTTACATCTGCCACTGATGACGATGATGATGAAAGCGATGACGGTAGTCAAAGCGACACAGATGTAACTCTGCCCACAGAGATGGAAGTTGAGTCAATATTGAATGACTCAGCAAAGGATCATCTGCCTAGAACTTCAACTCCCACCTCTACATTGCGCTATCCAGACAGATATCCATCAACTAGCATTCCCCCTACTAATTCAAGAGAAAGTCATAAAATCCAAGGGCAAATTGATTTACGCCCACAAAATAACCGCGCTCCTAGTAGCGAGGAAGATACCTTGAACGTTTCCAGAGATACAGATGAACTGACTAATTTAAGTGCCACGAACAATCTATCAGGAGGTGAGGTCGTAGGTATCTATGATAGCTCTGATCAAGCCAATAGCTCAAAGGACTCTCCCCGCGCCCTAGGCCTCCGAGATAAGGTGCCTTACACGGTGCAAGTTGCAAATGAAACTATGATGAGTTCCAAAGTTACTCCCACATCAAAGTCAGGGAGTGAATGTTCTGAAGCGCAGCTATTGCATTCGCCATGTCAAGACAAACTGAGAGACCTCGTTGAGCTGACAAACACGCTCAAGGGTTATATCGAAAAATTAGAATCTCAAGTCGCTCATCTCACAACTAAAGTTGATGGGCTTGAACTTCAGCTTGACAAGCAGCGAGATATGAGCGAATTGAATTCAAATCAACCAGACTCGAGTATTTCCTCAGGCAAGCAGCAATATAACTATCTCAAGTCAAATGGCATGTCGGGCCAACGATTTTCACAATCTACCTCAACCATCAACAGACTGACCCCTCAAAACTTTCAACCGACGAACTCTCATATCTCCACATCTACCTTCTCTCGCACTAATGTGGCGACAATTTCGCGCAACTCAAACCCTTCGCCAGCCTATTACACGAATGGACCCGCATCTGCCTCGGTCAATCACAGCACGAGTAGACCAACTCTATCACAGTCATGTGGTAATACAGTATCCAAATCTCAAAGGAAACCGAACATTTACTCATCGTCAAATTCGATCTACGCAGATAGTATCAAAACTGGCAGCACATCGATCTCACCAACCCCCAACAACCAGAACCACCGCCTGTCAACCTCACCAACATCGCTCATGACCAATAAGCGTGATTCAATAGCATACGCGTCCATGCTATCACTCTGCTCTACAGGGTCAACCCTCAAGAGGAATCATGCCGCCACCGGTTCAGTGGCCAATTTGACACAGGTAGGCGGCCAACTTTCAAATTGGCCGTCATTAAGTAGCTTTATTCAGTCAAAGCACAGGGCCAAAGAAATACATTACAGTGAGGATGAACGATTAGTGAGAATGGTTCTGTATAACTCGCTTATCGCTATGCGCGTCCCTAATTGGGTCGAGAGCAATTACAATCTAGAAAAAATTGTAGAACCGCCCTCAGTTCGCCTGAAGTTGGATTGGGTGCATGGCTATCGTGGTCGAGATTGTCGTTCAAATATTTTCTACTTACCTACTGGCGAATGTATCTACTTTGTAGCGTCAATAGTAGTACTTTACAATCCAGACGAAAAGACTCAGCGCCACTACTTGGGTCACACAGACAGCGTGAAATGTCTGGCTGTTCATCCAAATAAGTTGATCATAGCCTCAGGTCAGTCGGCCGTACAGAACCGACGCGACAAGCGACCGATAGTAAGAGTTTGGAACACTGTTAGCTTGGCTACTTTGCGAGTCATTGGTTTCAACGAAGACTTTGATAGATCCATCTGTTGCCTGGCGTTCTCGAAACACGACCAGGGTGCCACTCTAGCAGTTGTTGATGAATCAAATGAGCATACAATCACGTTACTAGATTGGCAACGTGAGAGAAATTGGCGGTTAGCTGAGACGAACAGTGGCCATGAACCAGTTTTAGCAATTGATTTCCATCCGATTGACAAGTATTCGCTAGTTGCTGTCGGTAAGTCTAGTATCAATTTTTGGGACACAAGAGGAATGACATTAACCAAGAAAGCTGGTTTATTCGACAAATACGACAAGCCGAAGTATGTACTTTGCCTCACATTCAACGATTTTGGTGATACTGTCACTGGCGACTCAAACGGAAACGTGATCATATGGCCTAGAGGAGCTAACAGACCAAGAAAAGTAATTCACGACGCTCATCAAGGGGGAGTCTTCTCTGTTCTTGCCATGAAAGATGGCAGTTATTTGACGGGTGGCCGGGATAGGCGTATTGTTGAATGGGATGAAAATTTTACCCGAACTGGCCGCGAGGCTGAACTGCCAGAGCACTGCGGTGGAATAAGATTCATCACCTGCGCACGCGGATCCCAGGTTCTCATAGGAACATTGCGCAATTCAATTCTGCTGGGTTCGCTCGATAACAACTTCCTACTTATAATGCAAGGTCATACTGAGGCAACGTCTGCATTAGCTGTTCATCCCATTAGAAGACAATACCTAACTGGAGGCTTCGACGACCAAATTCATCTATTCGACGCATCGACGCACGATACGCTATGGACCAAATGTTTAATGATGCCAGCTACCACAGCGAGCTTTTCACCCAATGGTTCTCTGCTCATAGTCGGCTCAACTCTCGGTAAATGGCTCGTTCTAGACGCTATCACACAAGAAATACTATTTACAAAGTGTGATGGTTCTGGAACAATCAACTGCATCAAATTTTCACCTGATGGAGAGTGTTTTGCAATGGGATCGAGTGATTCACAAATCTATGTTTACCAAACCACCGAGGCCGGAAACAAATTCTGTCGGGTCGGTACCTGCGTGGGACACTCAGCCCCTGTCAAAGAAATAGATTGGAGCGATGACAGTCGCTTTATGCAGACACAGTCAATGAATTTCGAGCTCATGTTCTGGAGAGCTCTAAGCTGTCGTCCACTAGACAATGAGAACATAATCGACGATCTCAGGTGGTTCACACACAACTGCACCATCGGATTCAGCGTGATTGGAATCTGGTCCGACTCCATCGATTCAGCGCTCATAAGCCATTGTGATAAATCTAACAGTGATGACTTGATGGTCTCTGTCACAGATACTGGCAACATCAACATTCTACGATGGCCTCCATGCTACAACCAATGTCTTTCACAGAAGTACTACGGAAATGTAGAGAAGTTTAACTTTATTAAGTTTTTATTTGACGATTCCAAACTGATCGCAGTTGGAGCCAAAACTTGTGTCACAACTGAGTGGATCGTTGACAAAGGGGAAACTTTCAGCAGATCTAGTGTCAGCCATCTCGAAGAGTGAGAAGAATCTTAGACGTCTTTGAGGATTGCATTCGAAATTGGTAAACCCTGGGTACCAAGAAAGAAATGTATAGGAGATGAATGATATATCATATTAAATTATTTTTCGCACCCAGAAAGTACATAATCTTATTTTGAGTAGCGACCATCTATAGCTAACCAATGAAAATCTAGGTTGGAAATTCGTAACATAATCTCGATTATGATGGAAGGCAAGAGCCTCAGTTGACAACACTTGATTCGTAGATTTATTCAGGAGGTCAACAACCATTTTGATTTATATAGTTCTGAAAAGTACTGCACTTTTGTTGTTCCAGCTCTTTCTTCTTTGACTCGGTTTGTTTCTTCAACTCGACTAACTCCTCTAACACATCCATTGCCGACTTTTTCATATCACATTTTGCTGACTCCTCAAGAACTTCCGCCCGCTTGCTAAGCATCTCCAATCTGTGTACTAAAGCCCTAGAATGGTTGTATAACTCTTTTTTAGCAATTGTTGATGGCGAGCTTACAGTGAGAAATTGTTGATTCTTTCCGGAGAACGAGAGTAACTGCTGGCTCTGGCCGGTGAAATGTGAACAAATCGGAAAAGGTTGTTGATCTTTCAACTTTGGATCTGTGTTGCGAATGTCAATGTAGTTATTCGTGGGTGAAATAGCGGAGGGAGAGGATCTTTCGGTCAACGAATAGATGAATTCCATTTCGTTTGCCACCTCGCGCATCGTTGGCCGAGCTTTGGGTTCCTTGTTCCAAGACTTGGTGATCAATCTCCAGATTATAATTGGGCAGTTTTCCAACTCACTTGGCCGGGTTCCTTCTTGCTTAACACGCCATAAGATTTGATATGGATTTGAGTATTGTTGCGAGTAAGGATGTCGTCGGGCAAGTGTTTCCCAAAAGATTATGCTCCAACTAAATACATCACCAGATTCCAAGTAACTAGATGTTGCAAAAACTTCGGGCGCCATGTATGAGGCTGAGCCCGTATTGTTTGTCATATGAGTTTTTACGGTGCAAGCAGTTCCAAAATCACATATCTTTAGAATCTTTCCACGTGAAAACAACAAGAGATTAGCGGGCTTCAAATCACGATGCATGATTGGTTTAGGCCTCAATTCATGGAGATAAGCGACACCTCTGGCTGTTTGCATAGCCCAGCTACAGGCGTGTCTGAGATCATATTGTTGGTGCCGACATTCGTGCAACAAGTGATTGAGGGATCCACCCTCCGCATATTCCATAATAAGGTAATGGTTATCGGAGAAGGTTGATGCCCCATACAAGGTGACAATGTTTGGATGTTTGACTTTGGATAGTTGCTCGACTTCAATCACAAAAGAATTGATCTCTTCTCGTGTCCTGAATTGCTTGACGGCCACATGACGGCCACGCCAGCGTCCCTTATAGACAGTTCCAAACGATCCACTGCCCAGAGTTTCACTTGATAGTTTCAGCTCCTTGAAAGGAATCCTATGGGTAAAATCGAGTGGGGAGGTTGGCGTCAATGGAGGTGGTAGCCTGTGAGGGTAGTGGTGCTGGAGAGCGCGTGACATGATGATATTCATGTCATCAATAAGTGTTAATTTTAAATAGCTTGCTCTGGAGTAGAATCACTTGATTGCAAACCAGTTGATCCAATTCTATTGTCCCAAAATAAATGGTTCCTCTTTTACAGCGAAAGATGATAATCTGCGTTCTGTAGGAATAGTTGGTTGGGCAACAAGTCCTATAATTTTGCACGGTTCGTTTATGACTGCTGTTGATACAATCTGTTGTTACTTGAGTTCCTAAAAACGTAATTATATAATATTAAGATTTGATAATGAAGCGATACGGGTCAACTAGTATCAATATTGCACCTTGAAGTATTTCTTACAGCTTCCAAGACTGGCGAGGAGCTTCTTAGAGTGTTCCAATAAGGTTGGTTACACCAGGCTGCAATTGGTGATGGAAACTCTAAATTTATCTTCGACCAATGTTAGCCCTCTTGCTCTCATCTCTAGCTAAACTTCTCCAATTCAATAGCTCAACATCTCGCGTGCCATCCACCCAATCAGCCAAGAACACCCATCCATTTAAGACTCTATGGGAGAAGATACCGCCAATTGGATCGTGCAATGACAGACAGTTGGTAGAATACAACTTGAATACATGAGAGATACATTGGTGTGATCCTTGTTTTCACACAATTGCTCTCTCGCATATATACATTCGATCTTGCCGCTTTATCATTTAGAGATCTGTGGTAAAGATCGGGATCACGCGGGCAAACACGCCCCCCTGAAAAGCTTTCGGATATCAGTACTCAACACTGCGCGTATGAGAGCAGATTGGGTGCAATTCAACTATTGACTAGGATTGTCTCCACCTCTGATCGTATCCTTTCCGAGAGGAAGTCACTGGAAGACGCTTCAGGCCGAATGAAGCGGCATCAAGAGATGCTATTTCAATTTTATTTCCCCACTTGCGACTATGGAATCATCCGAGTTCGAGTTTGAACTCTCTGGAATCCGCCGTTGCGAGCCAATTTCGGTTCATTTTGTAGCTAAGCGCTGCAAAACGCGACTACCTGTGAGACTGTGAAGTATACCGATGGAGTTGGGTGCGTCTAGCTGGATTAAAATCTTAACCATTGCTCACGCCTCAGAACCTATTGCTATCAATGTTGAGCCTTGAGGGGCTACGATGGTTCAATAAGTCTAACATGTGGCTCTAGTTGTTTGCAACTGTCGACAATTTATTACTCGTCAACTATGTCATGGCACGAACAGATCACATCAGTGTCCGTCGTTTAGCCGCGTCGACGGAAAGACTCAAGCTACTGAAAATGGCCGAGTCGTTGATTACTTTATAGCTAAAAAATCGCCAAAAGGGTGAATCAAGGCGTTGAATTCAACCGAGAGGATCTTGCTACAATGACAACTCACAAAGCATCGATTCTTGCATTACTGGTCATCGTTGCATTTGGTTGCCATACCAGTAAAGCAACGAACGCGAGTTATGGTAGCGCCCGGCTAAGACAGATTGATAGGGAAAAGGTTATGATAACGTACTTCTCTCCAGTAGAACCCGACAGGAGGCTTAAATGTGGAAGACCGTTTCACTCAATCGATGACCGCATCGTCGGCGGTAAGGTTGCCACAATTGCTCAGTTTCCGTAAGTTCCGTTTACAAACCAAGCATGTCGCCATAGATTTTTGACTCAATATTTAGAGTGACAAACCTTCATTTTCAGCTGGATTGTGTCCATACAACACGAGAAGAGTTCCTGGTTTGGTCTCAAGAGTTTTAGGCACATGTGCGGAGGTAGCCTTGTAACTCCATCATGGATCGTAACAGCAGCTCACTGTCTTTACAACAAGGATGGTCCTCTTAAAATAATTGCCGGAGTCGACAACATGAACTATCTTTATCGTGCTCAGTTGAGGTCCGTGGCGGATAAGATTGTGCATCCAGAGTTCGATCCAGCTTCCTACAACAACGATATTGCCCTTATCAAGGTCAATCAGCCGTTCAATCTAGAGTCCTCGTTTAGTCGCGTCAGGCTAATTTGTCTGGAACGAAATGTGCCCGTGGTTCCTTATGATATTGCTATCATTTGCGGCTTTGGCTCAACCAGGTTCCATCAAAAGGCAAGGACTCACCTCTATAGCACTGAGATTGCGATTGTCGATCAACGAACTTGCAATGCCTCTTTCAGTAACACCATAACCGAAAATATGATTTGCGCTGGCGGAATGGTGGCCCATAAACGCGATGCATGCTCGGTAAGTTTAATTTTGAACCAGTTGGGTCAGTTTGGAGACAAATTTTAACCAAATGCCACCACCAACCACAGGGCGATAGCGGAGGGCCCTTGCAACTTGAGGTGGACGATCACATCTCGCTAATTGGAGTTGTGAGGTAAGATGCAATGAAATTTCAACCCACTCAGTGGATCTGATTGATTGCGCTAACACGCCTGCTCGGTTCAACTTCTCAAAGCTTCGGAAACGACTGCGCCCTCAAAGGATATCCAGGAGTCTATACAAATATCGCAAAATATTACGACTGGATCTTGAGCCACCTGGACGAGCCTTTGGTCGATCCTTAATAAAATTGGAAACGATGCCTTTGAGAGGTCTGCATTCTTTAAAGCTGCCTGTTTATGGATGGGATTCAGTGGATTGACTCTAAAAGTTGTGACTGCCTCGAAAGGGGGACCGATTTTTCCGGAAATCTAGAGAGAGTCTGCTATTTACAATGTTTCAAGTTGGACACATCGAAGCAGACATCTCTTAACTTGGGCATAGCTTACAGTGGGCAAGTTTTGCACTCATTGTAAGGCTTTGTAATCAAGTAAAAAGGAGACTCCTTGTTGGTTCAATCAAACTCCGACAGAAGCCTTTCGACTGCTTTCCTCCGATTGGCTCAATCAGAACTCACTGAGGATTGTGCTTAGCCCCTTACAAGTGCTGAAACTTTAGGAAGCGAGAGATTTTCATCTTACATCCAAGCAATCAATTGAAAGTTGCTCAGCGTCTCTATTGATAGCCAGATGAGAAGAGATGGCAACCATTCTTGGAGCTTGAGTTTAATCTCGCCCATCACATTGGCGCTCCAGTCTAAAGCTCGACAGAAGGGTTCCTCTTATGATGCGGATCATTTCTAAACTGTTTGCTCACCAATGATGGGCAACGGAGCGTGTGAGTGGCTGTTTCGCCGGTTGCCTAGGGGCGGCTCCGCGAACTGCGCTAGGTGCCGCTGCATTCTCGCGGAGCATGAGCCGCAGTAGGCACGCTTCGTCCTAGCCTATCCACCATGTGTGCTTAAATGTAACGTCTTCAGTTTAATACTCGTGAATGCTCGCGCAATTTCCGTCTCAGATCCGCTTGGATCATCCATTAGCTCGGGCACCTCCAAAGGGTGCTAGTTTCAGCATTCAAGTTGTCCAATAGCAACAAATAGCCAAGGAACAACCACCAATATGCCCACCCCAGGTTTTGTTTGCAAAACAGTTACTCTAGTCTATTGTTTGGCCTTCGTAATCAACCCAACCGCCGCTAGCACGGCCATGAAGCGACTCTACGAGGATCTTTTCACAGACTACAATAGACTAATATTACCTGTGGCAAACAATAGGACGAAAGTGAAAGTAACACTTGGCCTCAAGTTGGGCCAAATATTGGATCTAAATTTGAAGCAGCAAATTTTGTCCACAAATGTCTGGGTGGAGCAGACTTGGCATGATTACAAATTAGAATGGTCGCCAGATTTGTATGAGGGCATTGATATGATTCATGTTCCAGCTGAAAATTTGTGGATTCCAGATATTGTTTTATTCAACAATGCTGACGGAAACTACGAGCTAACTCTTGTAGCGAAGGCGCGAGTTTATTACAATGGAACTGTTGTTTGGAAACCGCCAACCATGTTCAGGAGCACCTGCGAGATTGACGTAGAATACTTTCCCTTCGACATACAAACCTGCTTCCTGAGATTTGGCTCGTGGACTTACGCGGGCGACGAGGTTGAGCTTCAGCATGTTGGAAACAAGAGGAAGGTAGAGATTGGAATTGATTTGAGCCAATTTTACAAGAACGTTGAATGGGACATTATAGATGTTCCAGCGTATTACAATGAGGTCTATTATGAATGCTGCACAGAACCATATCCAGACATAACCTTCAAAATCGTTATCCGCCGCAAGATGCTCTTCTATCTGGTCAACCTAATCCTCCCAGTGGCCCTAATGACATTCATGACAGTTTCAGTCTTCTATTTGCCATCGGATTCCAACGAGAAGGTAACCCTGAGCATATCTATTCTAACCTCGTTGATTGTGTTCTTCTTGCTCATGTTGGAGATAATTCCAGCCTCAAGCCTTGCCGTGCCCCTCTTCGGCAAATATCTACTCTTCACGCTAGTTCTAGTCTCTCTATCAGCTTGCGTCTCCGTTTACGTGCTCAACATTCACCACAGGTGCCCGTCAGTGCACGCAATGTCGCCCCGAACTAGAAAAATCTTCCTCGAAGCCTTGCCGAGGCTCCTCCACCTGAATAGGCCGGACCCGCGCGAGAGGAGCAGCTTGAATAGGTTCAGGAAGAAGAAGGTTGCGCAACAACTACTTGCCGCCTCATCCACAAACAAAGTCTACGACCTTGCACAGCCACTGGCCGCTAGCTTGAATTTGATTGAAACTTTGCACAAAAGCTACGAGTTCAATCCCAAGGATGATGAACTCCAGACGGAGGACGAGGGCAGGTACTTTAGGCGTTACGTTGACAATTACATAAGCCGCTTGAAGAAGGTCGGCGGCGAGGAGGGCGGCGCGAACTATTGCGCCTGCAACACCACCAACGCAAAGCCCTATGGCTGTTGCGAGCACAAGAAGTGTTGCTCTCAGGCCAACCAATCCTGGCAGAGGCACCTAGCTGCCAATCGCCAACGACTCGCCGCTAGTTGTTGTGGCACAAACGTTGACTTGACCGAGAGTAGCGCCGACATGATGTGCCCGCTGATGCCGACTCAGGTGGCCAGTTTTGACAACTCGTCCTCCTGTAACAACAAAAATCACAACAACTGGCCCAGGAATCGGCCAGCGTCTGCAGGCTACCAAAATGGTTGCAGTTGCGCCGGACGCCAATCTTGTCGCGCCAGAATGCCAAACGACGACACATTGGACATGACCTTCGATTACGACGAACAGGACAACAACGGCCTGAGCGCCGTCCCCGATCGATGCCCGGCCGCCAACTTGAGCGCGGCTCCAAACGAGGATCAGGGTTTGCCGTCGCCTCCGCCGCCACCCAGACAGGTTGCTCACTTGCAGTCAAGCAACAGTGGTAGGCTGTCGAGTTGCGGCAAGAGCGTTAGCACAAATAGTCCCCGAAAGGGTTTCAAGGGAGCACAAACAGAGGCAGGCGAGCCACTGGACAACGGCCAGTTGGTGGACAAACTTCTTAGCAGCATTTACTTGCTAGACAATGGATCTGATGAGGTTGACACCACAACCACAAGCGGCAACAACGAGCCCGACGACGTTGATCATCTGATGGGCTCTTCCACGAACGCAAACTCAATCTCGCAAAACACCGTGATATATGCAAAAGGGCAGAACAAGATACCTGATTACGTTTCGCCACTCAATATGGTAAACACAAATTGTGCTCTGAACGCAATCGAAAATTACACAACCTCAAACTGTCAACCAAGGCAGTTGAATACTCAGCAAAGATTGCAATCACATCCTGGCTTCAGTTGCGAGAAACGCGATTGCGATGCACCTGAGCATGGCGCCGTTACAACCACTAACACGATTGCTAGAGAGCTGAATTGTCACTGCGCACTTGCACAATCTAAAATGCATTTGCCTAACCAGCAATGGCGCTCCAGCTCAGTCTCGTCTGTGCAACAACCGTCTCAGGCGCACGAAATCGGTAAGGCAGCAAGAGTTGAGCCGCAGGAAACTATGAGGCAACCATCTGACTTGTTGCTATCGCTTCGGCTCGCCTATGATCAGATGCCCGCCGAGGTTAGGGCCGCAATCAGGAGTATCCTCTTCATTGCGGACACAATCAAGAACGAAGACGACGAGAACAGCGCAATTGAGGATTGGGAATCAATGTCCATGGTTGTGGATCGCCTCTTTCTTTGGATCTTCTTCCTTCTCTGCACCTTTGGCTCGGTTATTATTCTGGCCCTCGCGCCCTCGCTCTACGATCAGCGAGCCTCAATCGATGACAAACTTCGTATCGACATCCCGCCAAGTAACTGCTCGGCCTCTGTCTATGCACATTGATGCAGATCTTCGAACAGATTTAGATAAACGAAGCCCACCAGCTCGCTGTCATAATGCCCATCATAAACTGAGTGTGTCTCGCTAGCACTGGACTCGCTCTAGCTTGCCCAACAAACTGAACCTATTGATCTCTCGCAGATCTGACCGATCTAAACGGCTCACTTGGGCGAACTTTGTAAGCCAATCCTAGGGCTAGTTTATGCTCGAACGATGGCTGGGGATTTTCCCAACCAAGAGTCTCGGTCTTATACTCGGCGCGTGATCACATTGTTGCTTGCAATCCGGATTTTGTCAGCCAGTAACATGGTCCCATGTCTGGCACTTGGTCCCAGCAAAAATGATGCTTTTGCCACTGGAAAATTTACTACAACTCGAGCAGCTGCCGCTGATTTGCACGCCCCCAGGACGAGGTGATCAAGCAGAATGGAAGACAGGCCTGCTTTGGTCGTAACTACCAAAGTAAAGTTACAGCGACATGAACGGTTCCCTCTTTGTCTAGTTGGCCGTGGTTTTGGATAAAAGCACGGCACTATGCGAACCGGCCAGGATGTCGACTGTTAGTCTGCTCATGGCTCCTTACGACAACTAGCTGCAACACGCTGAGCTGAGTCCACTATGAAAGGTAAACACTGCGACAATGAATGATCAGAGCGGCGGGAGAGGAAATGCGAGGTGGCAAACCAGCCATTGTTTGGCAACTAACTAAACCCGACTCACACCGCTAGCGGCTGCTCCGCCTAAAACGTCACTTGCCCACAACGAAAACACTCCTGGCTCTAATTCTGGATGAACCTCTGACAAATCGCCACTTATCTGGGTTTCGAGCACACGAATGAGCAAGCGATAAGATCAGGCCACTTTTGAAGGCATTATCAATCCTATAGGTCTATTACCCCGGGGCCTTCGAAGTTACCCCTCCTTGGAGGCGGATAGACGAGCAGTGAGAACCGCCAGGGTGCTGCAATGGGTTTGTCTCAAACTGGTCTCGTCCCGTTCTTAGCGTTCGACCGGCGGATAGCTAGTCAGGTGATGATAGATGGGGAACTCATGTTGCCGGAAATCGAGCCTCGTATGTGAGGACCACTGATCATGGGACGGGCTCGATACGATCTGAAAATTTTCAAACTATGGAGTCCATGCAAGGTTATATAGTATCTGAATGCAACAATAATCGGCCGCAAATTTCAATGGAAAACAAATCATGGTCCAGGAGAAACGCTTGCTCATAGGTGGGCGAGGCCGGCCAAGCGGGCGTGGAATCCCGTACGAGCGTGGAATATCGCCTATAACCTTAGATTTTGCAAGACAGGCAACGTTGACTCGCAGGCAAGACGAACAACCCAAGGGTCTCAACTTCTTTGCTCTCCGTTGCATTGTCTCAAGAAGCGTCTACCAGCAGGTTTCTGGATCGGATGTTGAGCAATACATGTAATGGACCGGCCAAGCGGCCTATTGTTAGCGGGCGGCAGCCCAACTCAAGCAACAAATTTGCGACACGTATATCTGCGGCCACAATAAGCGTTATACAGCATGAGCTCGAGACAGGGGAGATGGTGTGCAAGCGAGCGGCGCGGTAGACTCGTGTCACCGTCATTGTTGACTACTCCGACTGTAACTAGATCAAATCAACTGATAGGCGACAATCGATTGAAGTTACCATTACTCACAACTCTCGGTTTGAACACCTAAATTTGGCTTATTTCTGCACTCTCAATCTGGCGGCGCTCAAATTGGAGAGGACTGTTTCTCTCCATTCGTCAGTATTAGATTCTCGTCCAGGCAGAACAGAGCCAACAGCGAACAACTTCTAATTAGCTTAACCCTCATCATAACTTGTTACCTTAATTCAACCCTCAGTCAGAGAATAAACAACCTTTATTGCTCACACGCAAGCCGATCTCTCTTGATCATCAGGTAGCAGTTGCGCCAACGGTTTCTATTTCAACCTCTTGCCTCTATAAATTTACAAAACTGCATCCAGCCAGAAAGTTCGTTTCGAGTTTGTCGGCCAAACTGGTCGAATCATATCCAATAACGTCGACTAAATTGTTCCCCGGTCGATCTTTAAAACCAAAATTTCAACCTGACTTGAGCCTGACGTTTCTCAACACAAAGTTTCGGCCACCCTAATTTTAGCCCGAAAAGCAAGCGCCCATTTTTGTGTTGAACGACTGTTTGTTTACTACATTCGTTTCAAATGGTTGTCAAGTCGGGTATTCAGTTGACCAACTCGCCTGATTTTGCGAAATAATCTAACAATCGATAGAGCCAAGAGGGTTGTCCTGTAAAAGAGATAGATAGACTTAGTGTGCGTGTGTGATTCCGTGTTCAGATTCCAGAGAAACTCGCGCCCTTTTAGTCCACACAGGTTAACGGAAACTCGCCACCCAATTCAAGGTGCCAGCAATCAACTATTTACACAACCATATCGAGCAATATATTGAACGAGAGGCGAAAATGGTCCACAACGACTTCGAGGAGAGCTATGGATTCGGCAATGGCGGCTACGATGCCAGATTCTCGTACTCCTCGTACGTCCCAGACAATTGGGAGCAGATTGCAGAGCCAACGATGCCTCTCAAGGCCTCGAAGCTAGCGGCCGCAAATCGCGGCGACTTTCAAGCAAGCGTTGAGGTTAAATCAAGACAAATCTCGAGACAGATCATAATTGTAAATCTGATCTCTTTGCTTATCAATCTGTTGCTAGCCATTGTGGGCTTCTATTTTGCTTTCGTCAACAATAGCTCATCGACGACAGCATTTGCGGCCGATTGTGTGCTGGACTTCATTTCGAGCGCGATTGTTTTGTGGCGCTATCATGGCAACCTGAGCAGCCTATACATGCAAGCCCGCGAGCAAATCGCCTGCATCTATCTTGGCGCCCTATTCGAGATATCAGCTTTGGCCATCATTGTCAAGTCCATTAGTGATATAACCTCGGGCGCTGGTTTGGACATTGAACCTGAGAAGGGCGGCTCTTACGAGCTCGTTTATCTGGCAATTGCAGCAACTGTTGCCTGCACAGTCCTAACCGTATTCAAATGTGCACTTTTCAGAACACTGAGGGACAACTCTATCCTTCTAGACGGTAAGTAAACAAACTAACTCACACCAAATCATACCTAAGCTCCAATCACTCACCTCAAGTCTCCTCCATTCGTGCATCCGCCCATCCTCCTCCCCACTGTTAATGCTAACAACTTAAAATAAATCACCAATTTGCCCGCCGAATAACAGTTATAAATACGGTGATTTCGACTGTATTCGCCTTGTCGATTGTTATGTCGCAAGCTTTGATCAGTGTGAACCCTTCGTTTTGGTACCTGGACCCTTCCCTGAGCATCGTGTTGGCTCTTTTCATGGTCGGTTTTGGTGTAAAGGTTATTCACCAGAACCTCAACATTCTGAAGCCAATTTACTATAACAACTCAAGCGGCTCGTTTCAACAATCACGCGGGTATCCATCTAATTTGGGCGCACCCAACAACCACATTGAAAGCGTTAGAGGCCCGCAAAGCTCTGCTTATGGGACTAATTTGCACATATCAGTTGAGCATGACAGGATGGTCAATTGGCAGAAGACGGACTATTCAACGATAACTTTCAATTAGACTCGCAACTAGAAGAGCAAACAAACTGACCAAGACATGAGGGTGGCAAAGGACCAGGGACAGAGATGACGCTAGATCTGTACTAAAAGTTGAACGCATGTACTAGAAATGCAGGATAAAACTTCAATGGTCTATCGATGTAGATGTTTGATATAATTTCTGAACTTGGGATGATTCTAGTCGAGGTCAGGGTGAATTTTGTTGGACGAGTGTGGGAGTACTAGCATAGGTGTCCATTCTGCGCGGATTCTAGCTCGGCCCTAAGCAATTCATCATTCAGCGACTCATGGCTTCTGAGATCCTGCGCTCAGGGGCGAGCGGCCCGCGTCAGGTGCTCAATGTGAGAGATTTCTTTATCCTGCCGAACGTTTTATTTACATGTGGATAATACCTATCAAATAACTAACTCCTATTAGATCTCTCCAATCATCTTAGTTTGTATTTTGAAACCAACCATTCCAGAACAATCAGTAGTGTTGTTGTACTCCTGAAACATCCGTAGTTACATGTTTTCGTTTTCTGCCATGGAGACTTACGTGGTGGTGTCATGTCCAACCACCGAGCTGTCTTACACAAACAAAGCAATCGTAAATCCAAAGGATACATTCGCCCAATTTGAACATATTGCTGTTAGGTACCCCAAGAAAAACGATGCCTACGTGTTCACCCTAACGTCAGATCCAGCCGTTCAGAATGGTAAAATAGCTTTCAATCTTACGGGCCGCAAATGGGCCTCCTTATGTACCGATAGCGTAATTGAGGCGGCCCCATATAAGTTCGAACCCGAACAATGTCTCAACACAATCACCTTCCTCACTGACTTCGCCTCCAAGAAGAGCGCCCCTTCAGACACCGAATTCGACACTGAAGATATGGCAAAGCAATTCTCGAGACAATATTACAATCAAGCTTTCACCGTGGGCCAATGTTTTGGCTACGCATATCAGTTCAATAACAGAAGAGTCGTCTTTGAATTGAAAGTCAAAGAACTAGAGGCTGTTAATTTTGAGAAATCGGTATCGAATGTTGAAATCGGTCTCACTACTGCTAATACAATCGTTATTTTTGAAAGAGCCGAAGGTTCTGATGTTAAACTCACCGGCGGCAACACAGGTAATGTTTCTGCACCTAAAATCTTCAGCCAGGACTGGGATTTCGCCAGTATGGGTGTCGGTGGTCTGAGTGAACAATTCAACAAAATATTCAGGAGAGCTTTTGCCTCCAGACTGCTACCACCCCAATTCGCAGATGCCATTGGAGAGAAGCACGTTCGTGGTATACTTCTTTATGGACCCCCAGGTACAGGTAAAACTCTCATTGCTAGACAGATAGGAAAGATGCTATTAGCTCGTGAACCCAAAATTGTCAATGGACCAGAGGTGTTGAACAAGTATGTCGGCGAGTCAGAGGCGAATATTCGTAAGCTCTTTCAGGAAGCTGAAGAGGAGCAGGCCAAAGCTGGTATAAATAGTGGTCTTCATCTAATCATATTTGATGAAATCGATGCAATATGTAAACAGAGAGGTAGTTCAGCTGGATCCTCAGGGGTCGGTGACAATGTAGTAAATCAGTTACTGTCAAAGATTGATGGTGTAAACTCACTACACAATGTCCTGCTTATTGGTATGACGAATAGGAGGGATCTCATTGATGAAGCGCTGCTACGACCAGGTCGACTCGAGGTTCAAGTTGAAATCGGCTTGCCAAATAAGGAGGGAAGACTTGAAATATTCAAGATCCATACCAAACAAATGCGAGAAAAAGGAATACTTGACCCCTCCGTCTCCCTCGAGGAACTCTCAGAAGTGACTCGAAACTACACTGGTGCCGAAATAGCGGGTCTAATTGGCGCAGCCAGATCAATTGCAATCAACCGGATAGTGAAGCCAGACTCGAAGGATGAGATCACCAAGGAAATGTTGGCTGGTATAAAAGTTTTACGCGCAGACTTTCAATATGCCATGGACCACGATGTAAAACCGGCACTTGGTGCCTCCGAAGATCAGTTGAAATCACTCGCACGACCAATGATACCATGGGATCCAATAATTGATATGATACGTTCCAAGTTCGCGGGCATCACAAAGAGGATTTCTAGCCTCGATGCAGACGAGCAAAGGCCCTACTACGTTGCAATAATTGGTGAACCAGGTGCAGGATCAACGACAATAGCTGCTAACATGGCGGCTGAGACGGGTTTTCCTTTTATAAGAGTGTACCAGGCTAGATCAACCGCCAGCAAGACGGAGAGCGCCAAGGTTCAATACATGGAAAAGCTTTTCGATGATGCAGCTCGCTCAGAATTGAGTTGTGTAGTCATGGACGGGCTTGAGGTTATCTTGGACTATTGTCATATTGGGCCTAGATTCTCGAACACTTCGAGGGCTGTTTTCACAACGAACAAAGACATATCCATGCCAAAGGGTCATAGAATGCTGGTCATCTGCACCTGCAAAAGTGAACAGTTCCTCAACGATCTCTTGCTGTTTGAAGTTTTTGACAAAATCATCCGAGTTCCTTCACTCACAAGGCCCGACCAAGTAGAGACAGTTTTATCTCAACTTTACGAGAGAGGCGACACAACATTTTCATCAGATCAGCGCGCTGAGCTCATTAGTCATTTGAGCTCTATACCTTTCCAAATGGGTATACAGAAACTAGAGAGTTTGATCATCGATGCAGCAGCCGAGGAACCAGCCAAGAGGGTTAAGTTCTTCCTAGAAGAGATGCATAATTTAAAACTTATCATAAGACCCTCTAAATTAGATTACTTTTGATTGTAATTTTTGTTGTTTGTTTTGACATAGTCGTATGTAATAAATCACAGTCTAGTTACATTTCTAGAATCATTCTAACTATTATATGATCCGCCATGTAGTTTTGTCTTACCTCTGTAATGCTGGCATCACACCATAGACTATGGCAAAGTATCAATATTGCTTTGGTCTGGATCTTTGTCTGAGTTGATCTCGGTTAGTGTTGCAGCTGCTCCAACTTCGTTTTCGACGGGACCCCTGGCCAAATTTTCCTCTATGTTGATTGAGTCCATCAGCACTAAACTTGATGGTCGCATGGTGAAGGAAGTGGATGTTACGAGTCTCCTTGGGATGGCAGCGGGAGGAGGATCACGCACCTTAATTGTGATGTTCGTCTCGTGCGATCCTTCGAAGGCTATATTCTCTCTACCATTAAGTCTTACATTTTGAGCTGAGGTATTGAAAGATACTCGTTTCATATTGGTGTCCGTAGATGAACCAAATCGACGCTGATGAGGTTGCTTAAAACTATCGACCCTTGCGGCTGTCTTAGAGCTTCTCGGCCCACTACCATCATGATGATGGCGCTTGGCCGTTACTGCCTTGGCAATTTGCTGAGCCTGGTGATCGAGTCTGTGGCCATTTTCGTTATGATGGTTGTTGGCGCCATTATGTCTTTGATGCATTGCATGGTTTTCGTGTCGATTTTCGCTTGTTTTACCGTTTGCCGAAATCATCTTGTCTAAGAATCTGAACATCCATGATTTTGTTACTATGTGCCTGAAGGGTTGACTCAAAAAACCGAAAATGATTGGATTCATCGCGGCCGTCAAGGATGCGCTGAGTTGCGCAAAGAAAGCCAACTCGAAGAACCACGGTGATGGGACTGCCTCGCTCCGGAAGTGTCTATAAATTATAGTGAATTGTAGCGGGGTCCAACAGATTATGGATGTTAGCAGATAAGTGAAGAGTATTTTCACAATTCTGCGTCGGTATTTCATGTTAATGCTCAGGCTGCTATTGCTTTGAGTACCTGCGCGAGATTGTCTCAGCTTTGCCTCAAATCTATCCATTTGGGCTAATATAATGACCAGCACTATTGTCATGAAGAAGGTTGGAAGGTAAATTAGGAACAAGGTTATAACAACCCAATAATATTTTGTATATTGGATTAGTTCGCAACACCAGACCTCGAGTAGGTCGCGCCATTGGCGTTCGCGCAAGCTGCGCCATACGAATAGGGGCGATGCCATAAGGATTGAGGTTATCCAGATTGTTGCAAGCGCGAGCCAGGATTGTCTGATTGTTATCCGTGTTCTACACGGTTTAACAACGCAAAGTAACCAATCTGAGGAGAGCACAATAAGCGAATAAGAGCTCACTAGAAGGCAGGTTATTTTAACGAATCCTTCAAAGCGACAGATAAAGGAGCCGAGGATATAGAATTGATAAATATGCGTTATTAGGGCGGCATTCGGGCAAACTATTGTTGTAAGTAAATCAGCTATTGCCATATTTAGAATAAAGATGTTTGTTGGCTTCGATCTAAATGGTTTGAATTTAAGCATTGAATAAATGATTGTTAAATTACCAATTATACCCAACAGAACGATCGGCGCAACAAATGCAAGCCTAAATAGAATATCTAACCAATCCTTTCTAATCCAAAGGAGCTGAATCTCTGAGAAGTTTGTCTCCTCCGGATTTAAAGTCTCTATCATTTGATCATAAATTTCCTGACTACTGGTGGTGCAATTATAGGCTTGCAAGTTGCCCCAAGATTGGCATTGATCTTTGTAAGCTGGCTGAGCTTCTGCTTGGTCATGGCTTGAGACAAAGGCAGTCGATTCAATTGGGTCGGTGGGTTCTCGGTTTGCCGATTGTTGGCCCAATAAAAGAGTTGAACTCCTATCAGCAAAGTGTTTGTTCGACATTTCGAGAGTTCTTAAGATTGTTACCTCCTATTATTGATCGAATGGCCGCTAGATTGACGCTTCAATTTGCGCTCGAAGCAATTCTATCACTACAGACTATTGATGGCGTTTCGCTCGAACAACCTGAAGCTGCTCGCTTTATCCTTCAAAACTTCAACCCAACTGAGACTTTGATGGCGAGAGAACAATTTGATCGCACTTGTCTCAATGGCCACCACAATGGCATCTGATTGAATTAGAATAAATGTCAAGTGTTGCATCCATTGGACGATGCTAGTACATGGACATCGGGGAACAGTTACCGATTATGGCGCCAGCGGCGGCGCCCGAAGCAACAGGGTCGAAACTTGGGAGCAAGCGCCGAGAAGCCGCCGGTTGGCTAGCGGGGGCGACCAAACGCCAGCCCAAAGCGACTTGCTGATACTTATCAGCCACAAACACCCTGCAAGAGGCGGCTCATGGAAGCCTGAGCCTTGCTTGGTGCCGGCAGTGGCGACGGCGGCGGATCCAGAGCAAACATGGTGCAGCCACCACTAAATCTCTGCATTGGCCACCACCGGTGCTTGACGCGGGCACAAGCAAAACTTACCGTGCACTTTCCGCCTCCAACTGATCGCAGTGCCAAGCTCGCTCTTGCTATGCTTCATCTTTGCCTCTCTGGCTCGCTGAGAAGTGAGCTGCCTGGCTTTCAAGGGTTCAAGCCGAGCTCGAAAGTAAAATGGATCTGTGGCCCCCTCTGCGATGAAGCCTCATGACTCGCAAGGCACTCTCGGCGGGCCTCAATGGGACTCTGACGAGTGCGTCTCTCTCCCTCTCTCTCAGCGAGCCTGCAGCCCACCCGTCCGCCTGCTGTGGCCGCCAATGGATCAGGTTTTAATTTGGCAAGACGGTGCAAATTGTCATGCTCATTGTATTCAAAGCGCTCTTGCGTTTGCGGCCGGAGACACTTTGGAGCAAGTTGTCGCCAGCAGGCTCGGCGGTTTCTTGTCGCGGGGCAAGCGCCCGTTTGTTTCTCGCTTTAGCTCTCGCGATCAAGTAACAGAGTTGAGTCGCCCCCTCGACCCAACTGGCTTCTCGCCTGGCGTCCAGCGAGCCAACACCTGTTGCGCGCGAGTGAAACCCCCCATTCAAAGCTGCACTATGAAGGCGGAAGGACTGGCTCAACAATGCAGGCTGGTCAATGGTTGAGCTCGCGCCTTTGAGTCCGCCTTGTGGCGCGCGAGGTTTGTGGCCCGCGAAAGTTTACGCCCTCGCTCACCTTAGAACTTGGGAAACTTTCGCTCTCAGAAGTAAAGCAATGGCAACTTTTGCTTCGGTTCCGCAGAAAATAGAAGCCGGCCAGACTGGCGCTAGCAACAAGACAATTCGTCAACTGGCCCTCAAGCGAAAACTCGACACTAACGTTAGCCCGCCTCACTCAAGTCAACCTTTTCCCTTCCGGCTGAAGTGTCAGCCACACACAGAGGGCAGCCCCAATTTCGGCCGGCCAACCGTTTTCGTTGTCCTGTCACGAGAATGAAAATAGCAACGGCTTTGCAAATCAGTTGGCCAATCCTACACGCAGATTAGATCGAAAGCGACACATTCTGGCAAAGGAGTAAAGTGGCAGAGAACAGGTAAGGTAAGGCCAGTTAAGTTAAGGTAAGGCAAGTTTTTGCTGGAGCGCGAGTTGAGCAGAGTTGGTGCGAGAACGCGTTGAGGCCTCCAAGATGAAACTAGTGTTCCCAGCGCTCTTAATAGGCCTATTTTTGCAACAGCTGAGCATGGAACAAGTCAGAGGCCAGGCGGCCAACCAGATGGGCGAAGAGTTGGCACCGAAGCCGGTGCAACCGCCTAGAGCGCCGCCACCAGCTATAGTTCAAGCGGCCTCCTACTTGTCGCTCGATGGCCTATCGCTGGTGGTGATATTTGATCGGCCAGTCAATCTAAGTGATTCAATCGAGTCAGTTGAAAGGCGGCGCACAATTCTCGAGTCGCCAGACGAACAAAGGTATACAAAATCTAGATCAATACATTTGCTCGAGCAGAAGGGCGAGGGCGACATTGAGCGCGCAGAGAACACAAACAATCCAAGCCGAACTTACTGTCAAGATTTGAGGTCTCTCAAAAGTCAGCAAGTGGATGAGACCCAGTATTTGGTTGGCGGCATTCAATTGTGCGCCAAATTGCTAACCAAGAAAACTTTAAAATTATTGCACAAGTTCCAATTGCACAATTGCATTTGGCCTTCGAGGGTTCAATTCCTGGTGCAACTCGCAAAACCAATAACTAGCCCACCAATCAAGATATCCTTCAATCGGTTGACCATTGGCGAGCATGGTAGAGCTGGGGGTCCTACAAACGAGCGCGAATTGAGCGTCGATTTGAACAAGCTCCCCTTGGAGAGCCTCGGGGTTCCCCTGGCCCCTAAACTCGCGCTAACGGGGCCCAACCAGGTTCCACCCTGCGGCCAATTCTCGCTTAGCGCCCACCTATCGTCGCCTTACGGGACTTCGCCGGTTGACTCGATTAAGATCAGTTGGTTTGTGGAAAGGATTGGTTTTGTTGCGCCGCCACCTGAGGGCAGTTTGGCTGCTCAACAAGCGCGCACAACTAGCCAACTAGCAAGCCAAATAGATACGGCCGAACAAGCTGAGCTCAAATGGAAGGCCTTACAACAACTAGTTGCCTACAATGGAGCCACAAACCTCGTGCTTGACGCCCAATTCCTTCAGTCTGCGCCACAAAAATACGAATTCAAGGTAAGCGTAAGCTTTACAACAAGCTCAACAACAGTTAACCTGAACGCAACCCATCAAGTTAGTCGAATCGACTTTGAGACACCAATTGGAACCATTTATGGATCTCATATTCTATCAAATCAGCAACAATTGAACACAAACCAAGATCTTGTACTGCTTGCCGACATTCAAGTGCCCGATTGTGCAACAAATGTCAAACAAGTTGGCCTCTATTGGCAAGTGTCGGATCCGAGAGTTCGCTTTGACCAAACATATGCGCCATACTACTTGGCCCGGCCTAACACTCTGCCAGAGCAAGCGCTTTTAGAGTTCCGATTGAACCTATTCTACGGTATTCGGGTCAAGAAGTTTGCCACCTCGAGCGCTTTCATCGCAACCGGTGACTCCATCTTAGACTCGCAAATTTCAGATGGCCTCTTGATCGTGAACGTCGGCCAGGAGCCAACCAACGGAAGCCAGCTGGAGCTGTACGCAACATTAGACCCACAAGATGGCGCCAAGTACACCTACCAGTGGTCATGTTTTGATGGCAAAACTGCCCAATCCTGCTTCAAAAGTCTCAAGACAACTCTAAACTCAAACAGCACCAGATACCAGCTTGGCTCCGCCCTATCACATCCAACCGATCCAACCGCCGAGAGCGTGCGCGGTCAATCGTCGGGCGTCCAACTGATTGATCGGCAGAGGCAGCGGCAACATGTGCTCCGGCTGCCCCTAAACTGGCTCGACTCTGACGCCCAACTTTGGTTCGGGTTGCAGCGCTTTGACCGGCTAAACCCAAGCCAGCAGTCAAAGACCGAGTACGCGCTGGTTAGTGTCCAAGCCGGCTCAGGTCCGACGCTCACCATTGGGCCAGTTCTAATTGGAAGCTCGCGGCAACGAGCAACCCTGAGGAATCCGCTAACTGGGGCCATTGTGTTGCTGGCTAGAGCGCCAGTTATCGTTGTCGGCCATCTTGGACCAAGTAAATTGATCAGTTCCTTCGTGTGGCACATGCCAAATCACCCTCATCCACTCCACTGGACCAGTAAGAGCACAACAAACCCACTGACCGGCGAACAGGAGCTGGTGACCGAGTTGCACCTGAACCCAGGCCTACAGGTGGCCCACGCGCACCAACAAATCCAACTGATTGCCTGCACCCAGTTTGGTTTGCGCGCTACAGCTGCCCTAAACTTGGACGTAGTTCAGGGAGTCAGCCAGTGCAGGATTGAGCCAACCAGCAACACACTCACCAATTCGCTTGTTGTTTCGGTTAGCCACTGTAATATACCGACCGGACTGTCCCCAGTAACCTACCAAATCTATCTAGCCGACACAACTGGCTCAGATGGCTTCATTGAGGGAGCTCGAACTGGTTCGAGCGACCCAAAGCAGCAGCAGGAGGACGATTACATCAACGAGACGGATGAGACCTTTTTGGAGGGCCTCTCCGAGCCCATTACAATGCCGCAGCTGTCGCCAGTTTTCTTTCTCGGCACCTTGAGCACTCTTAGTCTGGCTGTTTCGGGCACAAGAGTAAATGAGGCGGCTAACTCCTCCGTGTCCAACCCGCCCGAGAGTCGAGTTAGATTTGGCGCGCGAGTTTGCGACCGTTTGCAAACCTGTCGCATGTTCTACTCGCCACCAGTTGGACCCAAGAGCCTCCTGCCCAACAAGGTTATGGCAGATAACAACCAGTCGCTTGCCTTAATCCAGCTGACGCCACAGCTTGCGGGCGAAAATTCGAGGATCCAAGTGGAGCAGCAGGCTGAGGCTCTAGCGCAATCGATTCAATCTATGATCGAGGCGGCAAAGCGGGCAAACTTGGCCGGCAACTCCATTGCCGCCATATCCGTTCTCAATGGCGCCATTAATTTGGGCCAGAAGATGTTGTCTGCTGCGAGTTCATCGCTGCCAGTCAGCATGAACAAGCAAGCTGCTTTGCCTCTTGATGGGAGACAATACGAGCGCCTGGAGCAATTCAGCCCACAAGGAGGAGGCGGCGGCGGTTTGATAGCGGAGAATCGGGTTAGGGATCTACTGCAGGTAGCAATGAGAGATTGTTTACATTATGGCTCGCAATCGCTGCAACGTCAATTGCACTACACAGACTCAGGCCAAACAAACCTAGTGACTCACTCGATGGCACGCATTTTAAGCTCGCCAGCAAGCGGAATCGAGCTTAAGTTTAAGGCGCTAAAGCTAATGGCACAATTGACTAGACGCAGCATAATTGAACAACTAAACTTGAAACTAAACTGCCTGGCCGACTTCAAATCAATACAAGCCGGTTATGAGTCCTTATTTGGAACATTCAGCCACTATTCTCTAGATTCGAACGATAAGCCCATTCAACGGCTCCACACCAATAACAACAACAACGGCAAGAGCAGGTCTAACGAGAGCAGCAACTCTAGCACAGATAGAATTGATCCAACTCTCGCAACAACCACTTCTAACTCATTCTCTCCCATCAGTTGGCCGCAGCAACAACAAAAACAACAACAACAACAACAACATGCTCAGACGTCACCACAAACCGGAGTGAACAGAAGGAAACGAGAGGAGGCCATTTTAGCTTATCTAAGATCTGTTCGCCAAGCCTACAGATCACTGATCTCCGCGGCCGCAATCCAATTGCCGCTGGGCGACAGTCAACAGTTTCATTATGCTTCAACCGGCGGAACTAAGGAAAACAACAGCCCACTTGCTGGCGCCACAAGCTTATCCAACGCGAGATCTCTTCCATCCTCCTCCTTCGCCTCCACTCCTAGCTCACCACTGGCCACATCAACAGACTCAATTGGCGCCTCGGACATAATGAGCTCCTTAGCGCACTTAACTGACATTTCCACTCAGACAATAGACGTTGACTTGCACGAGTTAGGTTCAATTTCGGTTCAATTTGACGAAAGGTTGCTAAACAAGTTGAGCCAATCTATTGCCCGACGCCAGCTAAAATGCCGAAACGATACGCTAACAAAGTGCGCCACTTTTGTCCTCTCGGTGAGCTCGTTTGCAGGTAAGGCTCCCTTCAGGGCGTTAGATGGTGGCGCAAGCCTCCAGGTGCCCATAGTTGAGGTTAGCCTGCTTTCGCCAATCGATGGCTCCAACTTGCTTGACTTGCTGCAAAGTCAGCCCAACAAAGAGCAAGCTGGCGACCTGCTTAGAGCAGAGGATGTTGGCGTGTCTGTAGTATTTACCTTCCCAACGAACGGCAACGAAACACAGGCCAACATGATTCCCAAGGCCACCGCTGAACCCTCCTCTCTTCCCTACAAGTGCTATCAGTTTGACGAGGACACAAACGAGTGGACTGAGTCAAAGATAAACGAGCGCTCCGAGTTGCTTGCCGACCAACCGGACGGCGGCCAACGAATCAGGTGCTCCTACAACACACTTGGCGCCTTTGGAGCCTTCAGGAGCAAGCCCCCGCTAGGTGAAGCCTCTAGACACTTCTCCATCCTCCTCGTGGTGCTCTCGCTGCTTGGTTTCGTCTTTCTCGTCTCAATTCTCGGCTGCTTGGCCTCGAACTCGAGGGCAAAGAGGCGTACTCGCAAGAGCACAGGCTCGAGAGTTCATGGCAAGCGCACGCAAATGGACGACGACGATGGAAGCGCGCAAATGCATCCGGAACAAACATACAGAAACGAACTCAACTATCCACTTTGAATCAAGCCGCACGACGCGTCACTTACCTGGCCGCGGAGTGCAAGGCTGGCTGAACAAAAGTTGCCAGAGTTATAAGGAGTAAAAAACTGTTTAACATTATCTTTTCTTGCTTTATTATTTCTCAGAAAGCCAGTGCGCTGATCTAACTAACTCTCAATGGTTACATAACTAAATAAGCGAGCGCTTCGTCATACTTGAAACGTCTAACAAGTTTTTACATCTGCGGCGCCGCTCGCCTGGTTACCTGGGCGCTTGGCTGCCTGGGCTGGTAACGTAGCAAACGTTTGCCTTTGAGATTGATGCTGGAGCTGAGATTGGTTTTGGTTTAAGCCTTGAGTTGTCGACATCAAATTCGATGAGAGCTCTGCAGCTCGTTCGAGATCAAAGATTTCTGTAACCTGAAGTCGGTCCTTTGCGTCCCTGAAATAGTAAGCAAAAATTCTAGCCTCCTGATTTGAGGTAACATCCACTATGCTATCGAAGGTATCCTCAAGCGAATGAACTTGGCCTGAGCTGTTGCTGTTGCTGCTGCCGTTGTTGTTGTTGTTGTTGCCGTTGGCAACGGTGCTGGTGGTTGAGTTGCGCGAGCTTTTGCACTTTAGCACTCGAACTCCTTCACTAGTTATTTTGACCGAGACGTCACCTGGGCAGGTGAGTGCCGGTTTTGTTGCTTGCTCGTTGGTGGCGCTTGCGCAACTTATCTGACGGCCAACCACCAAACCTCGGGCTGCTCTCGAGGGACGAACCTTGTCAGTTTGCTGCTTTATCGCTTCCTTCTCCAAATCAACCCTTGCGTTGCCGTCCCACTCACCGCCGGGCACTCCAATTAACAGTTCAGAGGTGGACCTCGAGTGGATCGTTCGAAGGGTTGTGAGCAAAAATTCAACAATTCTGTAAATGCAATCCAATATCTCGCTTCGAATGAACGGCAATCGGCGCCAACACTTTGCAACTAGAGCAAAGGAAATGTCGACGGGCAAATAGTATGGGGCGGCCAAATAGGAGAGGTACTTGATTGGTCTGTGCGAGTAGATCCAATTTGAGAGGCTCTTGTTAACTGCATCGCAAGCGTCACGAATCCTATCACTAAACTGCTCGGGCAGTTGAGGCTCATAGAGGGCCTTTTGTCTGATTAGAACGCATTCATCGCAATGCTCATCGCCATAATCGGCGCCACTCCACGAATCCTCGAACTCTTCTTCAGTATAAACGAGACAATGCGATGATTGTTGACTATACAATTGGCTAGTCGTTGATACGATTGAATTTCTCCGCTGTCTTTCGTTGATTTCGATCATCTTTTGCTCCTGCTGCTCGAGTCTGATATGATGATTCTCACTAAAACTTGAAGTTGACTTCATTGACTCAACACTGTTCACCTGGTTCGTGAACGCCTCCTCCATATCCTGGCCATTTGTTGTAACAAGCAAGCTCGATCTAATCTCCAAACATTTAGTGCATGAGATTAGTTTCATTCGCTGTAAGAACCTGATTCCGTCAGCAAAACCTTGCTCGCAGAGGTCACTCAAGACTTCTGGCGGCGGCGGCAGAAGAGCATGCGAAAGCCTGTACAGGTTGTTCGGCGAGATTGAGAACGAGGTGTTTGAGAGGCTAACTTGGAGCAAGTTGAATGTATCATCCTGGGGGCAAATGTCTGATTCGCCCGCAAACGGCGAGACAGTTACCGTTTTGTCGTCCAATATAAGCAGGTTGTTGCTGAAGCCGCCGTCTATGTAGGTGACTCCCTTGAACTTTGGAGCAACTAAACCGGACCAGAGGGGAATGAAGCAACTGCAAAGAAGAACCTGGATAACCTCCTCTCTGGTTGCAAACTCGCTAATTATGACGTTTTGGCCATCGCAAACTCTTGTTAGCGAGACATGCAACTTTCCGCTGGCCCTCAAGTGCACATCCTCAGGCAAACCGCGCTCCAGAGCCTCTCTAACAGTGGCGCTAATATCGAATGAGGGATGGAAGGGTCCGAGTGCCCTTGCACGAGCGTCAATGGCAACCCTCAGGATGTCGGTGGTTGCGTAAGCTAGTTGCAAGTTTCCGCAAATGTGCGCCACCGCAACCAGGGCACCAGCAGAGGAGCCAGATATCTTGTGCATTGATAGCTGGGGCGCGTACTGGTGGAAGCAGGAAGCAACTCCAACGTGATATATTCCCAGGAAGCCACAACCGCAGAAGGACAAGTTTACGTCCTTCTCCTCCTTCTTTGCTCGTTGCCGCCGCCGCCTCTGCTTCTTAACATCAACCCTCTCCCTTCGGTCCAGTCTGCTGGACTGCTCTCTCACCTCTTGTTTTGTTGCCTCTTTCTCCCTGAACAGTCTGGTCGGTTCGTCTTCGTCGCTGCTACTGGCGCTGCTGTTGGTATTGCTGGTGCTACTACTAGTGCTGTTGCTATTGCTGGCGCCGTGGCCACTGCTGCCGCAAATGCTGCTGTGATTGCTCCTCTTGTTGTCGTTGTTGTTATTGTTATTATTGTTTTCGCAAAAATCTTCGTCCTCATCACGACCAAAAACACTCTCTGACCGCGGCGACAACGACCTCTTGGCCGAACCATGTAACTGGATGCCCCGATTACCATCTCGGCCCCCCAACTCCTCTCGCCCTCGCTTCTCTTGCACCAAATGCTCAGTCTGCTCTCGCATCAAGTTATCTGGCTCCAGTTGCCCTCCAATCCAGTAGTTTTCCTTCATATTGTTGCAGCAACAGCGGTGCTACACAAACTGATGCCGTCTCCGTACAAAGCTCCAAAGCAAAACTGTGCTATCGATCTCCACCAACAATCGCGCTACTTCCAGAGCCAAAATCCCACAACAAGTGCTCGTGTGCGCGTATGCATCTGTTTTGGTGAAATACCCTTATCTCTCTACCTGCAGCTCGTCCCTAATGCTCTACGCTTGTTTCCCTTCTCGCGTGTGTGTTTGTGTGTCTGCGCTGGCGCTCTTGTGTGTGTCTGCTGGCCTTCCTCTCTGTCTATCTCTCTCCAATGATTCCAATTTTACTCCCTCGCTCAGGTTGCAATTTTCTCGCGCCTCCCCTGACTGCTGATCTTGAAGTCTGCTTATTGATGGTCCATTGGTAACAGTACTTGTTACTCGCTCCCCAAAGTAAATTAGCCCGAGTTTGATCAATCTAGCCACTATCTTTTAGATTAAACACCAACTCCCGCTCACTGATCCCTCCCTCTCCCTCTCGTTTGGTCTAGTTACTCGCTCTCAAGCTGGGGAATGAGTCTGCTCGCAATCCGCGCCAACTTTGTCCTGCTTCATGGGCACCAATGGCAAGCTAGATTGTGCAATGAATTCCCTTCAACCGCTCACTCTAATGAGTCCCAGAAGCTCCGCTTTTGCCGTACGGCAGTTTAGCTAGATCTCTCAACATGATATGAGCCTATCGAAACGAGCCGATGATGTAAAGCTGGTGGCCAGATCTCTCCCTCCCGTTTGCTCCCTCCCTCCCTCTCTCTCATTTGGCGACGCCAACTTGGCGCCCTCTCGCCACAGACTTCTCATGTTTGATGAACATCATTATCAATGCTGCCACCCCTGCTAACAACAACAACAACAACTGCAACGGCGCAGCACTAGTAACGGCCAAACAGCAGACTACCCGAGTCGATTCAGTGCTAGCCTACTCTACTCTTTTGGACTTGATTCCGATTTTGATCCTTAATCGAATGCTAGTGATGGAATGCCACGTTAGCTGCGCCGGCGCAAGCCAAGTAGTTCTTTGTCGTCATCTCTAACTTTGTTGTCGCTCATCTCAGTTTGCCAAGCTAGCTGGCAAGCCGGCTGACTAACAAGCTGACAGAAACGCTGACTTGAATTACCAAGCCAGTTTCAGAGCCAGACGATCGGAGAGCTTAAGTCGGCCCATCGGCGCCGCCTTCATTGAAATCCAGCCCAGCTCTGGTCCTTTGCCAGATGATACTGCAAAAGTATGCACAGGCCGCCCGGCGCACCTTCGCAAGACCACCAACTCCGACTGATGAGCTCGCTGACTCATGACAAAGGTGGCCGTCCTTTGGCTCTGCTCGGAGCAGAGAGACCATCAAGCTGCTAAGCGGAGCTACTGTCTAGAGGCTAAGACGTTGATCATGTATAAAGGACAACAAGTGGAGAATCCAAAACAAACTTTAAACGCTCTTTTCGTCTGCTCGAATCAGTTTCCATGTTTTTGGCCATCTGAGGATAGCGGCTAACGATTGTAAATACATTTATTTTGAGTTTTAATTCTACACTCACTCCCACACACCTTGCCCTACAAATGCCAAGAGTTCGATCCTTTCCGATCATCTGGTCCGCGAGCGAAATATATTCTGCCATAGAACCTCTCAAGGATATGCATGAGTTGGGTGGATGAAACAGGTAACGATCGCGCGAACCAAGATGAATCAAGACGGTCTCACGTTCCGCGGGCTCGAAGCATTTATTCACTGATGAGAGAGGCAGAGTTTACGACACTTGCAATACTTTTAGTTTTGGAGGGCTAGTGATTTGGTGAGGCTATGTGGGGCAACGTAATCTCTATTTGGGCAGAGTTTATTCATGCTTTGCTGAGTCTAACAGAAAACAAAAGTGACGACGAATCATGTACGTATCTGTTCCTGGCTTCTCAAGCTTAGTTCGTTTAATTTATTGCTGTATGAAGCCAACATCGGTTTTTCCGAGTAAAAGACACTACTGGAGTGAGACAAGGTGGGATGCCGCCCGCGCAGGGCCTGAAAAGAACCTGCTTGGTATCATAAAGGATATGTTGCCGGCAATAAGGTGAAAGTGGTATGCAGGGCTTGTCACAGGCCTGAGGCGTCTTCGAGAAAATGCATATGTTTTGGCGTACGTATGGCTGGAATAATACTGTCGGCCTAGCTGGCGTAGGTATCGATGCCGGCGCAGACACCTGAACTTCACTCTTTATGTCTAGACCCTCTTTTGTGGCCTTTGAAGTTTCTTTGTCGTCATTGTTCTGCTGCTCTGGTTGTTGTTGTCCCTGTGAGTCACCTTGAACTGACGACACTTGTTGTGGCTTACTACTCTTGGCATGACAATGAGAGTTCGGATGGGGATGAGGTCCAACGGTCGGTGGACGGGAAAGTCGTCTTCGCTTCGCCTGCTCCTGTAGAAGGGACTCAGGGCCGAAGGTTTTGTGATACCTGAGCATGGCGCGCAGTTTCGCATAATCTGGACTGTCGCGATTGTTCCTAAAAGAATATTGCTCACCGAACATTTCGTCCTCGTTCCTTTGAGCTTGTATGTACTTCAACCTCTTCTCTTTCAAGATGTATTGTATGTGTCCATACTGTTCGATGTAAAGCCTTCGTAACTTGATCATCTTGTCCCTCAAAGTTCTCGTTAACTCCTCTTCGGTGAAAATCGAAGCATGCTTAAACATATCGAGATTATTATCCACAGATTCCGTATCCGAATCAGCGTTGTTATGGCGGGCGGCTATTTCCTCCAGAGTTGGTAGCTCTAACAATACAGTCTGTTCGTTCTGACGCAGATAGTTGTATTTGGCAAGAAGTTTAGTCAGTTTAGCACTGGGAACTGCTGAACCATCTGGCTTAGATATCCAGAAAGTGTTCGTGCTTTGAAGCTTGGATTTCTCTGGATCTTTGCTATGATGAACCAAATCCTCGAGGAGATCGTTTGACTCTGAGTTTAAATCTTCGAAGGGTATTGCTGGCATTGGCGGGGCATTGACCCTCAAGGATCGATGGTACTGGCAAAGGGGTGATGCTCGTCTGTCGACTTTGTGGGCGGCTCTTGTACAACGACGGCCGGTGACAGAGTGAACGAAAGTACATTGTCTATAGGGGGCAGTCTTGTCATTCATAATATGGTCGATGCAAAACTTGTGGCCTTCGAGACGATTATTCAAACAAATTTTGTGCAAATAGGCACAAAAGGGCCGCTCCAGGGCGGCGGCTATCATAGATTTCGAGGGTCGACCCCGCCGACCGGTGGGCACCCTCTCCCTGGTTCTGACCACTTGATTGTTCATCTTCTTTTCGACCTACTTTTTGGATTGTTATTTCAGAAAATCTAATCAATATATGAATATATATTTAAGTTTGTATAAATCCAAGCAAACTTAGACATAAGTAGAATTTATTCTTGGAACGGGCCAACGGCGGGCTCTCGGCAAGTTTTCAATGCTGACACGCTTGCGTATTTCTAAGAGAGAGAAATCCGCGCACTCAGCGCCCGTGCATCAGGGAAAGCCAAGAACAGATATATCGTTCGCTCGCGGTTCGCCTCAAGTTCAGAGGTTACCTGGGGGTGGCCGACAGAACTTTGTGGTTAATTCATTTGATTCGATGAAACGGGTGCTCCACCTGGTTCAGGCTTTTTCTAGGCTGCTTCAAAAGCTGAATAATTAACAGGAACATCAAACGAGTCTAATCTTAGCTCTCGTATGGAAGTTATCGATTGGTGGTGCGTGTGCTGTCGGTGAAGGCTGCGTTGTCTGAGCAGAGAGTGCTGATTGGCGCTTAGTCGACGCTTGAGTCTTTCAGGTTGGGTAGCAGAGCTTGATTGAGGAGTGGTGGGGCCTGATAGGGTTTGCATTTCCATAACGAACGAGTTTGCATTTGGCGTCCCGCCTGCAATGCTATTCGTTTTGATCAAAGTCTCACCAAGATCTCGATCTGGAACCGATTCCAACTGCATCATATCAGCCGGGGGAGCGCTTACAATGAGAGTTCTCGACTCTTCTACACCTGGATAGATGTACGGTTGGATTCCGAGTTGCTGCTCGCAACTGACATCCGGATTCAGAGGCGGTTGTCGACCAAACAAACTTTGTCTCAGCTCACCTGAACCCAAATCAATCGACCAGAGGCGCTTTGAGTATAGTTTCTTCTTTACTTTCTTGACAAGCGGAATCTCATCACTTATTGAGTTCTGTCTTGTTGTAGCTAGAGAATCTGTCTCGTATGGTCTAGTCCTGTGAGGTAACTCTGTGGCCGCTTTAAAAGTAGAATCCAGATCATCCTCTCGCATTTGAGCAAACTTACTATTTATATCAAAATGTTCCTGGATTCTAATAGCAACGGCCGCCACTATTTCACGCATTACCAAGGGATCCAAATTTTCCGCAACCATATAGAATAGAAACCAATCGCCGACATCGCAATGACGACAAATGATTCGAATATGGCGTTCGCTTGCTAGTTTGCACCTTGATATCAGACCCTTGCAGCGGACTTCTCCAGAAAAGATGGCCAAGAGGCGGTATATTATCACAATGAAGGTGAGCAAGGCGAGAATCAGAAACCAGAACCAGAGAGCAATATAAATTTTCTCGTTGATGATATTCAATGGGAGCAAACAAAGGGCGTCGTGTTTTTGAACATCACCCGAGCTGCCAAAGTCATAGTAGGTGCATTTTGTGATTCTGGGAAATATGTAGGTCATTGGGTCAATCATGGCTGTGCTCCTGCCTGAGGAAAGTTGGTTCTTCATTCGATGGCTTGTTGGATTTGGCAATGTTGAGCTTGGCGAGCTCGAATTAGTTTGTTGTTGCTGTTGTTGTAGCGGAAGGCTCATCGAATTGGTGGACGAAGTTTTGGTTGGATCGAATTGACTCGAGATGGATGAGGATGAGTATTGCACAACATCGAGGCCATAGCGTAAGAATTGTCCATCGAAGAATCTGTTAGTGGCCCAAAGTTGTCCAAGGAGGTTGATGAGACAGATGAACTCACAAAGAAAGTACTTGAATGCGTATCTTTTGTGACAACCGAGATGATCATAGATGTACTCGATCACAATCTCTTTCTTCTTTTCGCGCTCCTGGTCGCTTAGAACGGCAACCCTAAGCCCACCAGTGATCGCTCGAATGAGCCCGTTTTCCCAAACCTTCCACAGGTAATAGGGTAGGTGAAAGAGGAGGCCCTGGATGAAAAGTACCATGCCAACCCATTGGTAGTAGGCGAACATTTTAACCTCGCGCCCGCGAGTATTGTCAATGCAAGGATATGGGACTTCGATGCCAACTTGCTGATTGCATGCCTGTGGAACACTGAACGTACTTTGAACCCAACAATAGGAATTTAGAAGCGAATCGGGTATTTTGTTGACTGAATGACATTCGATAGGTTGGCCTACATATTGGCGAGCAGTAATAACTAGACTGAACGAGACCAAGAGGGTTGAGGTAAAAAACCAATGGCATCGAAATATAGCATTATCAATGCTGATACTCCGTCTTTTCACAACCAACCTCAGGCCGCTGAATATATCCAACATTTCACCTTTGGATGACCGTTGGCTCCCTTTGAAAATTAACTCTTATCTCCCTAACAAAGCTCAGACTACCTGTGGACATTTGACTGCGAGTTTAAACTGGGTCTTCGCACCTCCAAGTTCGCAACTGTCTCTTGTTGCGCCCGATCAATGTTGCAATTATTTCAGATTTATTTGTCGAAAAATTATGTTGGTTGATTGGCATTGCAATTCAAAATGAGCACTCAAACTTGAAATTTGCTCCAGTATCTGTTCTGCATCTGATTGGTTTGCTCATGAATTCTCACCTGCTGCTTGAGAGTTGCTTGTTGAATGGCTCTGGGGCCAACGTTGGGGCGACTTTGAATTGGGGCTGTCTGTATCGAGTGCAACGCTCGCTCAGAGTGCTCTTTTTGATTCTAATGCAATTTGTTTGCTACGATTCGAGGTGCAGTGCCTGGTATAAGCATGGTTCGCACAAGAGCAGATGGGGTTCTAGAGGCGCGCCTAGCGACTCGCACTCTACTTCTGTTAGGCCGCTCGAACTCAAACTCAGCCACAATTTGGGCCCAATAGTCAAGAGCGTAATTTAGTCCCTCTCATACCCTTTCTCACCCCTCTCTAGCAACAGAGATGGAGTGAAGGGGCCACACTGAGGCCTCGCTTATGCCGTGACACTGAAGCGGGCGGCAGATTACACTTGTCTGATATATCATGAACTACTAACTCTCTATGCCACAACAAAACAACCAGAATGCATTACTCTCAACCACAATTGCCGGCTTCGTTGTATTTCAGCTTTTGGTGTGCAAAAGTTACTTGAGTCTCACCGAATCTTTGAAGTGAGCGCACTAGACAGGTATTTAGAACAAAAGGAGGTAGCTTGCACAAGAAGCTCAGCAAAGGGGTAAAAAACTACTCGCAATGATTATAATTAATTGTCAACAACAATGGCCTCATTCGGGAACTCTCAAACACGTGAAACCTAGTGGATATGCCCACCTAACTTCGCCAACGCTTACTTCCTGCTTCCCACTTATGGCCGCGCACGGGTTGAGGAACTCTGAGTGGGGGGTTCACGCGTTCATAAGTAGGCCATCTGAAAAAGGCTTACATTCTAGTTTGACCGACTTCTAGGCCATTCCACTGCCACCCCATCTAAGCCTCGGCCGTAGACCCGGAGTCTGCGCAATTGCGATGGCCTGTTTCCGGTCCTATGGTCGCCCAACTCGCAGGATGGAGTGCGATGTCTGAGGTTGCGCAGGAGCTTGCTGCTCAATGGTGGGGTCATAAGCCCGAAGACTTGGACCGGTGAGTCAACAAATCGCAACAACGGTCGCATGTAACGGACGCTCTCAGTTAAATTCCAAATTTCCTTTCTGCAATATACTACCTGCCATCCAGGTATTACAAGGAATAAGAAATCGTGTATCCAAGACACCTTGTGAAAATCCAAGGATTCACTAACTAGTCCCAGGGTCAAGCCTCTGCCATATTCCCTAAACGAACTTTGAATAGTGCCCTCTCAGTATTGAGGTATGAGCTGTTTTAAGGTGCGTATAGATCTACCTGAACTAAGGCAACCGGCATCAACTAAGCCGTGTTTGCTTGAGCTGGTAGTCGGCCACTGTACGGATTTGTGCTCACGAATAAAATAAAAAAATTACAGTTGGTGTAAATAGAATTATTGTGCTCGCTGGTGCTAGATGAAGGAAAGATGCCTATTTAGAGTTTTATACTGCGCCCTCTATCGGGGGAATTGTTTCTGTCATTAGTTTTTCAAGTAGAAAATTGAAAAAGCACGAATTAGCCAGCACGGGGAAGGACCCCCGCCCCTAGAGGCGAGTTTCCCATCCGTAACCAACTAACCGTGGACCAAACAGGTATTAGAGTAGGGAGCTGCAGGGATAGCTATTCCTGAAATAGGCCAGAAACATAGATATCCACCGACCCAAAAGGCATCGCTTCCCTTCACGCAAAGAGCAGAGTCTAATAAACGTAAAAGGCTATGAAATTAGAAACCTAGATAAATACAATGTAAGCATATAAAATCGAATAGGAAACTGCTGCCAGATTGAAATCCCTACCTTTGCTCGTGTGATCAAGCCGCGGACGAGAACGTTGCCGAGTAATATGAATTTATCCCATTTTTCTTACCCTGTGTGTGAACCATGTCTGCTAATAAAACTTCGTTACCCTGGATGATTCATTCAAAAGTCAACGGTCATAAGGAATTGTTTACCTGTCGGCCCTCAGATCCAAAATTTGTTTCGATTCGGTTTAAATCTCAAATGCCCATGAAAAACCTTGAAAGATGGGAGATCGCACGGGGCTAACCAAGCTAGATAGAACCAATGGATACGACGACTCCAGAGACTACATGAGAGTGAAAAAATCCAAACTAGCTGAGCAGAATGACGAAATCCGTGAAGCTCTCCGGCATAGAAACAGGACTACAAGAACTGAGATATTCAAGGGAATATCGATCAATGTAAATGGACGAACACAACCCACTGCAGATGAGCTCAAACGCCTCATCTTCCTAAATGGAGGCGACTACCATCCATACTATAGGTATCAGACAACAAAATTTATGATAGCAACGAATTTGTCGATGGCCAGAATGAAGCAGCTAAGGCCTGATGACCGCGTTGTCAGGCCCGAATGGATTACCGAATCAATTCAAGCTAAATGTCTCCTACCTTATGAAGATTATCAACTGTTTGTCGAGGCTCCACGAGGTAAGACGGGATCCGTGTTGGCCGTGGAGGCAGCTCAATCATTGAACGAAGACCAATCCTCCTCTAAGCAGCTCGTTCCAATGAGTAAATCGTATACTCGAAATTACCGCAAGTCAAAACAAAAATCGGACCCCAAGAATGCCGCCAAATACAGAGATATTCGAGAGATGTTCTCAAAATCTGTTCGCAGCTTAGAATCTGGAGAAGTCCGAAAGATTTAAGCATGAAATAATGATTGACTCAAACAAAACATATATCGGAATTTATCGATTCTTTGTCCTCAGAAATCGCTTGTAAAAATATACTAATCACATCATAATCAAGAGTCTTTTGTCTTTTCTAGGAACTCAACATACTGATCCTCGCTCATGAGCTTATCGAGCTCTTGCTTGTCTGAAATCTCAATATCAAACAACCAGCCATCTCCATAGCAATCGGTGTTGACTAGACCTGGTTTCTCCTCGAGTTTTGAGTTTACCTCGACAACCTTGCCAGATAGAGGCGACAATATTTCCGAGGCTGCTTTGACACTTTCAATTGCGCCAGCCTCATCGAATTGCTTGAGAGTCACGCCAATATCTGGGACTTGTACAAAAACTACATCTCCGAGTGCCTCTTGAGCGTGCTGGGATATACCAACTCGACCTACTTGCTTTTCATTTTCATTTTCAACTGCAACCCACTCGTGTTTCTCGGTGAAGAGTCTGGCTGAGGCGATAGAGCTGGTTGAGATGTGATTGCGAGTTTGAACTATGTGTCTGGCACAACGTCGAGCCAATCTGAAGCTGGAGGCCACGATCATGGCAGCCAAATATGTTGTAGACTAAACTGAATTAACTTGGACAGTCCTTTCTCTTAATGGAACTTATACATGTGTGAATTACCGGATCAAGGATTGGAAGAATTGTTTTCTTCACATTGCCCACTTCCAACGCTCAACAATAGTTTCAAGAAGCTGTGCGTAAAATGTCTGATCTCATATCAGGACCCGATCTGCTTGATTCAGACATTTAGCCTTCATTTAGCTTTTGTTTCTACATCGACGTCATGCAAGACGGTTGATTCCCTAGTCTGGTTAAGGAGTGATGATACGTTGTTTCATTGTCGGCCAGCAGAATGAGAGCCGGCCTAGAATGCATGGAGCGGGCGCGATCGCGGATCAAGTCTCCACATTTACTGGCTTGCGATCTACTTGAAGCTTCTGCTCTCAGTGGGAGTTTATCAATCCAATCTGAAGTATGATTTGCAGTTCCGTAGCTCAAGAGGCCAAGAATAGATATAATCGAGGATGAACATATATTTTGGGTTTTGAATCTTTGGTTCATTTTTGTACTGATAGGCTGACAGCCTTCGGAAAGCTGTGCTAACCATCTTTATTAAATGAGTTTATTCAATCATTTCCCGAGCGAGAGACTCAATGGCCTCTTGGAACAGTCAGAATAAACTGTTCCAAGAGGCCATTGAGTCTATGCTTTGATTGTCAGTACTGTTGAGATCTAAGCTGCGGCCTGCAGTCGATCGGGCTAATATTTACAACATTTGGTCCCTTATGGGAGATGGCTCACTGATTTTGCAATTGTTGCTGCTTGGTAGCATAGCTGGCCTCGATCTGATTCAACAAACCGGGCATATATTTCACCACAAGCGACACACGACCTCTAGCAGCCTTAAGCAATTCTACAGCCTTGATGTGATCTTCGTTTTCGACGTTTATACCGTTGATAGAGATCAATTGATCACCACGACGAAGACCTCCATGTTGGTCGGCAACTCCGCCCTGAGTTATCCGCGATATAAAAACCGCTGATCCGTCGAACGACATGACATTGAAGCCCAGACCCTCCTCTGTCTTGGGTAACTCCACGGTTCGTGGGTGGCTGTGGCCTATGCTTGCAGAAAATACTGCTACAGTGGCCTTTGCAGAGGCAGATGCCTTCAGCTCGGAAGATCCGGAGATGTTTGCGGTGTCGTAAATTTGGTCGTAGACTTGACAAACTGACTTGAAGAGGTCGCTATCGAATGCCCGTTCTAGGAGGTCCAGCTGCTCCATGGCTACCGGGTTTGTCCGATATTTGTGATACACTGCTTGTTGACGGAGTTTTCTCAACAGCTCCACAGCCTTTTCAGCGTCCTTTTCGGTACATACTGCTTGTTGGTCTTGGGACCCGCTGAGTCCGCCGTTATTTGTTAGGCTTTGCTGATCCTGGGCCATATCCCGCATCTTTAGGCGAACACGGATGAAAATTTGGACCCAATGATTACAAGAGTCAGCGGCACATCCCCATCCTGATTATTTGAAGCTCTGTAAACGCTTAATATCGATTCAAATGCTAGTCTTAAGGTAACTAAGACCACGATTACTTGAGTTGAGACGCAGGATTGAGAATCATGTTCGAGATGACCACTCAGAATTCGTTTTTACTCTGTTCAACAGAATCGGTTGTGCATTGGATGCATAAACACTCGCCAGGTCGAGAAACGAATGCATGGTGAGAGAATCGAGCTAGATGTTATAATTTAAGTAATAATCACACAATTAAATGGAAATGGATCGAGAGAAGTTTATTATCTACTAGTTGGGCCACCAACTTCGCCTAGAGGGGCTACACTCAATACGGTCTAGAAGGAACGAGCAAGCGTCCTTATGTATTGCGTGCCCCCTCAAAAACTTGACAAAATAATTATTTTTATTTTGTTGACGACGGTTGGCAGACCATCACAAAAGGATCAAATTGAGTAAATTGAGATGGAGAAGGGGGATTCCCCGTTGAAACTCCGGCCATCCGGCAGTTTTGAGGATCGTTTCTCCCGCAAGCCTGACCAACCCCCTCCACCACCGCCACAATCAATCCAGAAACAATCATCACTGGTCATAGAGGAGAGGAATAAAGACAAACAAGAAGAAATCAATTCAATAGAGAGCCATGACACACCCACGGGTAACAACTGTGACCCATCATCAACCAACTCTACCCCAAGTGCCGAATCAACCACATGCACAAATCTCTCGACATCATCCTCTAAAGAGGAGAAAAGCGATGCAAATAATCACCACAAACCTTATCAATACGAGTCCGAGATGCAACCATCCCGCAACGGTAGCAGTCATACCTTCGACGGCCTTGTCAAGACAGATCGAACTCCTCCGAATCTCAGATCCAGATTTGCAACACTAAAAGGACTCATGCATTCGCGGCCGACCATGCTAGGTTGTCATTCTATAAACTGCGAGCTGCTTATCGATCTGCTCAATGCCATTTACTACGAGTGCCAAAGTTCGGGATTAACTAGAAACAAAAATCAACAGAAGTTCATAGAGCTCGTTGACCCATTAATTCGACAGATTAATCAACTTCGTTTGCAATCTAAAGATTTTGATCTCATCAAAGTGATAGGTTTCGGTAACTTTGGCCAGGTTTCGGTCGTCAAATCGAAAGAAGATGGATCAGTATATGCGATGAAAACATTGAACAAGATCGAGATGCTCAAGAGGGCCGAAACCGCCTGTTATCGAGAGGAGAGGGACGTATTGCTACATGGAAGCTCTCACGATTGGTTCACTAAACTTCACTATGCATTTCAAGACGAAACCAATCTATATTTAATTATGGATTATTATATAGGTGGAGATTTACTCACCCTGTTTTCAAAATACGATTTCATTCTACCAGAAGATATGAGTCGATTCTATTGTGCGCAAATGGTTATGGCCATATCGGCGCTGCATGAAATGGGTTATATCCATCGAGACATCAAGCCAGATAATATATTACTCGACAAGAACGGTCATGCAAGATTGGCTGATTTTGGTTCCTGTATCAAAGTTTCGAAAATTTCTTCCGACGGTATTTGCACGATTGCGGTTGGAACACCCGATTACATTAGTCCCGACGTCTTGAAGGCCATGGAGGGCGACAAGCGGTCGGGTCAGCTTTATGACTACGATGTCGATTGGTGGTCGCTAGGAGTCGTTATTTTCGAGTCTTTATTCGGGGAGACTCCATTCTATGCTGAATCTTTGGCGGAAACTTATTCAAAAATCACAAATCATGAGGCCTGTTTTAAATTCCCGGACGATATGGATGTGAGCGCCGATGCTAAGGATCTCATATCGCATTTGGTATGCAGTCGTTCAGATCGATTTCGCGACATTGACCAGTTTAAATCACACGAATGGTTCAAGACGATTGATTGGGTCAATCTCAGGAATGCTGAGGCTCCATACAAGCCTGTTGTATCTGGACCAGACGATACCTCAAACTTTGACATTGACGAATCGCGTCCATCAAATCCCAACGATTGTAAAAACAATATCGCGCCTTTGAGGGGCACAAAGAACAACCTATTAGATCTACACCTCCCGTTTGTCGGTTTTAGTGCCACTTTTTCAACTCAAGAGCTCGAAGCGATATCTCCGTCGCGAAGTGATAATCAAGATGCGATAAAAGAGGTAAATAGCCGAGGTTCTAACCTAACCGATAGGCAAAGAGCACCAGAATCCGACTCAGTTGTCAGCGCTCAAGCTTATGATGATAGTCTTGGTCCAGTTGACGTGCAACAGCTAGAGTCTGACCTTTCTATGGCTCGACAACAATGGGTTGAGTTGTCTTCTCTAGTGAACGAAATACGACGAGAGAAGACTAACTTGTCCTCACAACTTAGAACGAAGGAGAGTGAATTCGAAGAGCACATAGAGAAGATGACCGAGTTGCGCAAGACGTTGACAAATCTTGATCAGGTGAAGCGCCAGCAAGCAGAAGAAATATCGAGACTGGGCATAGAATTGGATCGAGAGCGTAGCACGAACTACAACTTCCAAATCGAGGTGTCCAATCTCGAGAGCAAACTACACGCATTACAAAGTGAGCTGACAATGGTGAAATCTAAGGTTCAATTTGACGACACTAACCAGAGTATTATCGCTCAGAGTGCGAACGAGGAGATCATGAGTCAACAGAAAGATTATATTGCTCATTTAGAGGAGCAAGTACTGAAATTGCAGCAACAGCAACCAAACTGGGACAAGCAGGTAGCTACTTTCAAGAACCTTGATCCTGATAACATATACATCAATTCATATCAAGTGGAGAATCACAAAATCGAACAAAACGCCAACACCACCTGGCAAGAGCGCAGGTCGGCTAAAGCTGAGAGGCATGAATTTAAAGAGTTGCAGCTATCATTGCAAAACGAGCTCGAAGATAAAAGGCGCGTACAGAATGAACTAGAGGATAGAAAACGCGAACTGTGTCAAGCTCTAGCCGATCTAGCTGACGTGAAGATTGAGCTGGCCCAGATCAAAAGTGACCAACTAAAACGAAGTACGACAAGTAGCATGACCAACCGCCCCTTACCCATCGTTTCACAGTCCATGTTATTTGAAGCACCCAATGCCAGTTCCTCTGGTTTTGTCAGCTCATTCAAGCGAGATTCTAGCTTTGGCAGCAATCAAAACAAAGTGAGCGCGTATCAAATCAATAGCAATACATCAAATCAATCCTCCTGCATCGGCGATTTAAGTAGCGGTGTCGAAGACGAGTATCTTGAGGCCGAGTCAGCCTATAGACTTATCAAGCAAAATCATCAAATTGTTAATCAAAATTTCCCATCCCACCTCAGCCAATTCAAAATTCCCATGACAGACAGTATTGATCCAATTCGAGAAAGAACATATGCTAATCTAAACCAAAACAATGAATCCAGTGTCCAGATGAGCACCGATAGAAGCCTGAAATCACCAATATCTGACAGGGTACCCTCAAGCCATAGCAGACACATGTTTGTCGTTCGCACTTTTATAATGCCATTGAAGTGCAACCTATGCACCTCCCTGATGATAGGTTTGATACGTCAAGGCTTAGTTTGCGAATCTTGCGGATTCGCTTGCCACGCACTATGTGCCAAGTCGTTATCCAACACGGCCTGCCCCTACGATGACAAGAAACTAATTGGATTGGATCCACATAGGGGTATTGGGACAGCGTATTCTGGTTATGTTAGGATACCGAGACCCGGTGGAGTACGGAAGGGTTGGATGCGCATTTATGTAGTTGTCTGTGATTTCAAGCTATTCCTCTATGATATCAACAACGAAATTTCAGGTCCTAGCTCGTCGAGTGTCTCTCTAGTCGGTAGCTCTAGTGGCCGAGATGACACTATTTCATCAAAAGGCAACTCGGGCGTTTCTGTTAGCCGCATAGTCGACTTACGAGATGAACATTTTTCTGTCACTTCAGTGCTTGAAAATGATGTAATACACGCATCTAAGACAGACATCTCATGTATATTTCGACTGAGTTCTTCAATGATCGGAGACGAGCAGTCTATTTATACTCAAAGAAGTACGTTCTACCAGCTGATATTAGTCGATAAAGAGAGTGAGAAACTCAAATGGATTGAAGCTTTGAATGAGCTTCATAGGATTGCTGAAAGAAATAATTTGCCAGTGAGAAATCTTTTGACTGCGTACCCCGTAATGAAGGCAACTCAATTGAGCCAACTGAGAAATATAGCAAACGTGCATTGCTGTGCAATCATTGAAGAAGGGCCCAAACTGCTGCTTGGAACTGATGAAGCTTTAATCTGCTGTTACCTCGATCTACAAGCTTACCATAGATTGCCGAAAGGTGCGCGAGTCTTGCAATTGGACGTGCTCGAGAACGAGCAACTGATTGTAAGCATGAGCGGCCGCCAGCGTCATATCAAGCTGATTCCTATGAGAGCTCTCGAAAACGATAATGTCGCCTGGATCAAAATGCCGGAAACCAAGAACGCCACCTGCTTTGTTAGTCACAGAAATCTTCCAGGATCGTTTGTGAGTGTTGCAGTCAAGAAATCTCTATATGTGTATGAGATTACTCGACGTCAATTTCGTTTTGCACCATGGAGAGAAATTCAATCAAATGCAATCATACAGACCCTGAACGTTTCAGGCCCACTTATTGCAATAGGCACCTGTTCAAACTTCCATGTGCACAACATACTATCTCGTGATGGACCACCGTTGTATTTGATAAGCAACGACTGCGTTGAATTGATCTATATCATACAGAATCCGTTTGAGGCATTAGGGTGCTTTCAAGTTTCCAAAGAAAGATGGCTCCTCGTGTTTGAGAATCATGGGGTCTATGTCAACTCTTTCGGATTCAAGACAGACGATGTCGATCTACAGTTCGTGACTAAGTGCAATGCTATTGCAACCCTATTGTTAGAAAATTCTCAACTTCTATTGTTGGCGTTCTCTCTAGATCACATTGATGTCTATGATGCACAAACCAGTGAATGGTTGCAAACAATCAACCTTAGACTCACTAAGCCACTGCAAAACCAAGCTGTTGGTTCTCTCCTATGTATTACTGGCGCCCTTGATCTGCCTCATCTGATTCAGATAACTAGAAAGGGCGATTCTAAGCATCGGTTGGCTCAATCAAAGACAAATTGGAATCAACCCCTAGCTCTAAAGAGTAATCTGGTCCAAAAATTGATCAGAAATTCATCGGAAAGTGGAATTGACTTCCATAGGAAAGTGTCGAAGATTTATATTTCTGAGCCCTCAGACTTTCAGCACCTAAGCCATTTAGGTCCGGCAACGCAACCTTGCCTGATCGATTTGAACAGTGTTAGTTCGAGTTTCACCTCAAGGAACAATAGTTCGCTAGAGGAAATGAGCAGAACAATGGACTAGCTATTTACTTTGATTATAATAGATCGTTCCAAACATAGTAAAGTTTTCTTGCAGCCTCCGAATGAGCCATTCTAAATTTGAATTAAATTTGAGTCGATAAAATTGGTAAACTCGATAACCAAAAGAAGTTTGTGTGGAGTGAACGATGGTGCAGCTACCTCCAACCCACGAATTGTGTTGATGCTGTTTTTCATCTAGCCGGGAGGCAGGATCAATATTTTCAACAACCAGGCGGCATGAAGAGAGTAGGTGAAATTGAGGGTAAGACAACTGTGATGATCGTGGAAGTCGAGGCTAACGGAGGGACGACTTGATATAGTTGATCGGTTGGCCAGACAGTTGGCTGGGGGGGGGTTGGAGAAGAGAGAGAGGGAGATCGGATGGGCGAGATCAACTGCTCACCATGCAATAGGTCAGTTTGCGTTTAACATGATTGAATAATTGAAGAGGCAGCAGGTTGAGCGCCTTCGAGTTGAATTAATTTATAGACTCATGATCCTGATGCATTAATCATTGCAAACTGAGCCTGCTGAGTAGTGTACATGGCTGTCGCAGTTGTAGCGGGCGGGTTTTGGTATTAAGTGATGGCCGTTCCAGGATTCCCATTAAGATAATGAGACAGGCGAGCATTGGCCGGTATCAGGGAGTCTACAGTATACGGATTGTTGGCCAGTTCGATAGTAGCGCACGCGCGCCATTTAAAATTTGGCCAGCGGCTCGACTCAGGTGAGAGGTTTGCTTAGGTGATGAAATCGAGCGAGAGGATTGAATTGTGCGGAGGCTTTAGGAATGGAGAGGAAATCCGAACAAACGATAGTCTCACGGAATGGGCGAGATGAGAGTTTTGGTGGACACTCGGCTGGAGCTCCAAGGTTCATCGTGGGCTATCGAGGATGAAGATGAGTGGAAAGGGAAGCCAGGGACCACGAAATTCAGACTCGGTGCATCCGTATACAACCCAACCCGGTTCATCTTTCTGCCTGGCTTGCACGGTTAGGTGTTAATTTGTTCGGGCCGCAAATTCATCTAGTTGGAGTCCGAACTTTGACTTGTAAGCCAAATTAGCGTTTCTCTATTGAGCGAATTGCATCTCGGCCCTCGACGGCAACGATTAGCGCCGAGGGCCAAATTTCTCCGCTAGCACCTGTTGGGTGCCGCTGGCTTAGGGGCAAGTCTAATTGGGAGTCTGATCCCTCATGTTTGCCAGTCAAACGACGCGTCTGGCAGTCGTACGAAGACTTGAGAGACTACCAGAGTTTGAAAACATCTCAATTGTGCCCGAGATTCCGAGCCGGCGATCGATTATCCATCAATTATAGTAGCGCCAAGAGTTGACGCAGCAAAGAGGCAAGACAGAGTTAGCTCTTCGATTTCACTTTATGTAGACTTCTTGCAGCCCCATGTGAGTCATCAGTCGCCATGTGCTAACGGGCAAGATCGCCCGCCAATTTGTGCACTAGGCTCGCCCGCGTATCTTCACCTGTGAGAAATGGGAGCGAGTTTTTAACTACTCCTCTGGACTATGGACAGTGGAAGGAGAGCGTTCGGCAGCTGTTGGCCCAAAGCTCATGGCAAATTGTCGTCCTTGTCTCATCTGCTTGGACGAAAACGCTGAGCTCGTTGTGGCATCATCAGATTCGAGCTCAAACTGGTGGGAGAGGGAGAGATGCTGGGCGAAGGATGGCAACTGGGGATTCCTTGAATGCAAATTGTCGCCCCGACCTGCCGCTAACCGGCTCCGGGTCGACTATCCGGTAGGCACGCAAGCAATCGAGGGGGGAAAGTTACACTTTTGGCGGATATCAATTGCAAGCGGCGAGATTTACTTATTTACTTAGTTTCCAATTCTGGCTCCCAGTTTGGTGAGCCAAGTTGCGGGCTGATATCGGCAGGCAGGCCAGCCGCACAGCCAGCCAGCCAGCCAGCTAGCTAGCCAGCCAGCTCGAGCTGGCGAGTCAATAATGTCTTGATGAGCAAATGAATGGATAAGAGGGCTGCTGAATCACAGGCTAGCAAGTTTTTCCTGAACTGACCATCTCTGTTGGCGCAGCCGTTGTGCCGGCAGCAACGGCACTAACCATCGTGAGCAAGTCCAGCACCAGCTCCAGCCCAGCTCCGTCTTCAGCCCGCCGACTTCGGCCACCTCCACTGCAAACAAACCGCATCATCCGCCGGCTCTCAAACTGTCTGGCCTGATCTGCCCGCCAACTTGCACTACCTGTTTGAAAGTTCACAATTGCAACTCCGCCCAACAAGTGCAAGTGGCTTTTGCACTTTCTGAGCTCCGTTTGTGTGTCCAGCGGCTTCCACCTAGGAAGCTGATCACGTTCTAAGGTGTTAGATTGAATGCCAGCAGCGGCTGCAGTTGCTTGGGAGCACCATCCTCGTTGCGGCTGGTCCAGCTTTCGGTAAGAAGCTCGCGTCCAATTTTGCTCTGTCTCTGTCCGTTATTTTCTAGATTGAAACAACGTGCCCCCCCCCCGAACATGAATCGCGCGCATACTTGTTCTCGCGCCACAACTTTGCCCGCCAATTCAATTCTATCCAATCCGCGCCTCCAATCAGCCAAGCTCAGCAGCCTAGCGCCCGAAGAGAGATAGAGCGGTGAATGTGAACATAGTAGCGCGAGGCCTCGATCGCTGAGTATTAGCACTAGCGCATAACTAGCAGCATCACCAACAGCCACCAATCATAGCAGGAGCAAAAGCAACAACAACAATAATCGAGAAGACACCTCCAGATACCTGAAACATGTGGCCCCAAAACTTGCACGACGCTTGGCTGCTCTCGCTGCCAACTTTGGTGCCCTACATGATCCTAATGTCGCTCAAGATGATGGAACGCAAGACTCCTTTTACGAGCGAAACTTTCCTACATGAGTACGATTACATTGTTGGTAAGTAGCGTGATTGGAGGATGGAATGAGCGAGTTTGGTTGGCTGGTCGTTAGTTTGTCATTTGGCCATACCATTTGGTCTACAGAGCCAGGTGACTGTGCGCAGTTTCTTCCGAAACTAAATTTTGTTATTGAGCCTACTCAGTGGTTTCGAGGATTGGCATTAAACCGGCCAGATAAACTGTATAATGTTCAAGCGAATCTCTATAAATGCGCACGAAACCGTCCTCGCCCCATGCAACCCCGTGCGAGTTCCATAGGATGAAATAGTCTCTTCCAAGTTGATCCTTGTCGTGGCCAATGATGAGCATTGAATGTATGATTGGATTTGGGGACTCGTCAAACTTATCGTGTATTCCGCCGCCCTGTTGCTCGAAGTGGGCCCACGAGCGGATATTAACAAAGACGGGCCCAATGGTGCGCAAATGCAGATTTACCTCCTCCATTTTGATTGTTACAAAGCGGGCGCCCTTGAGGAAGGGCACCTGAATTGGGGCCCAGTTGTTGATGTCTGCGGGCCGCGGATAGGCGCAGGTGTCCACCTCGAAGTTCCAGTTGAAGCTCATTCGAGCGAGCGCGTACGGCATGAAGGCGTGGAAACCAGCTTGGCGGGCAAAGTTGACCGCCTGCGAGAGGCGCCCGCCAGAGCACCCATTCACTGCCGGCCTGACTCCCTCTGGTTGCAAGTAGCGGCCGCAGTCGGAGAGGAATCGGGTGTTCAATCTCTTTGTGCGCCGCTCTGGCGATACGATGCAGTTGTAAAAGGTTGCAACAGTGGTTACAACATAAGCGTAACAACAACCGCACTTGTACTGGTTCTCTGGCTCCTGAATACAATTGGTCGTCCTCAGATCAACCGGCTTGAAGTTTGAGCCCTCGTCGGCCAGCGCCTCGTCCATGATTGACTCCAAGTCGTCTATGTCACTCTGAGAAACTCCATTCGCTTTGGCCGCGTACTCGTCCACAATCATGGCATCTGCAACATCGTCGGCCAGCTCGTTCTCAATCTCGTCATCGAGCGCATCCTCAAAACTCTCGTCGTCGTCGTCCTCGCTCTCATCCAGCTCGTTCCTGTGCTCGACCGCATCAAACATCTCATCATCCTCGTCTGCCGACCTTTTGGGGCGCTGCTTTGCCCTTCCAGCGCTCGATTTCATTCGCGATTCATCCAGTACACTCTGCATGTCCTGGCCAAAAATGTTCCTGTTTTGGGCGGCCAATCGTTCGAGCTCTCGTCTCTCTTTGTCACCAAGACCAGCCTCTTTTGGCGCATCGCTCAACTTGTTATTCTCGGCCAGCTTGTTGTCGTAGGTCTCTTGGTATTCTTTGCCCGTCCAATCGGCAAATTGGGTTGCCCGCAACAAGTGAGTCCTCTTTCCGAGTAAGTATTTTACATTGTGAATGCCAACAATTGCTTGCGTTCGCATGAACAACATTTGGCGATAAATCTCCTCCTTGAGAGACTTGTAAACTTTTGCAAACTTAATCTTGAAGCTGAGAAAACTTGGCCAGTGCATTAATTTTTGCAATCTAGCGGGAACCTTACTGAATTTACCTCTCACTTTCAGAGCATAAAAGTTGCCCACTGTGTCCATCCGGTTCTTTATAAAGCCTCCCGCAGATTGGAGTTGCCGGCTCACTAGGCTAAGGGCAGAATCTCTGCCTGATTTTGAGGCCCACGATTGGGTTAGTTGGCCCTCGTTTGTGGAGCCGACCAGCGCAATCCTCTCCTCCGCGCTCTCGCTAAGCTCCTTGCCAGCGCGCCTCAGCAACTCTAGCTCACCCCTTCCAATTTCACCACCCTCGCCCGCATCCTTTTCCACAGTTTCGAGCAAACTCTTGAGCTCACCGTCTATCACTGATCCTAATTCATGGCCAAAGTTTGTTATTATGGAACCAAGTTCGTCCTCAGAAAGTCCAATCGTTTCATCAGTCATCCTACCTCCAACTTTATCAAGCACATCTAGGTCATCCGCTGCTTTAGCGGTGGCCCTTATGCTGCATTGTGTTGCAGCCACAAGCAACCAAAGCAGAGTCCAAGATTTGGGGCTGGCACTCATTTTTAGTCAAGCAAGGGAGCTCCAAAGCCCTCCTCTCTGTCTCTGTCTCT